>Ga0247840_10000729_pt1 | contig 67355 bp, 54 predicted proteins | sample LaCruzMarch2015__FD_192404 | JGI IMG/M metagenome (GOLD analysis project Ga0247840, IMG submission 192404) | Freshwater microbial communities from meromictic Lake La Cruz, Castile-La Mancha, Spain - LaCruzMarch2015_17m | ecosystem: Environmental > Aquatic > Freshwater > Lake | place: Spain... | reverse complement strand
GAAAGAATTTAATTAAAGAAAAACAGGAATGAGTCTAATCTTAAAAATTAGACTCATATAAAAAAGTATAAATAATAAATTGATTTTTCACACAGCCTCAGGGAAGGGCAGGGATGGGCTATCCTACTTTCACTCCAAGCAGCTTCCTGTTGTTGCTTTATTGCAAATACAAATTTGCCTTTTTAAAACAGCTTACTTACTTTTGAATTAAAGAATAAGGAAATGTATTTTGTTCGTGGCTGATTTAAATATTTCATTTCAAACAGTTAAGCAAATATTGTTTTCCAAACAGAACTGCTTGAACAGGGTTCAGAAAAAATATGCACAGCAAATAAAAAACCTTTTAAATAATTTACAAAAATGTTTTTTGTACAATAAATAAACGTTGTGTTTAAGGCACTTAGCCAAAAGTAATTAACAGTTATGCTCAATTATTTATCTGGTATATAAAAAATACAAACATTAGTTAAAAGCAAGGATTCTAAAATTTTTTTTAAAAAAGTGAATTTTGTTATTACAGCTATTTTTTTTATAACTTTGACAATCAAAGTTTTCAATAATGTTAAAAATAATAAATAAAGAAATATCATATATGGCACTGGTTGACTTGTTACAATCAAAGTCAATTGATATTTCCAAATGGGGAAAAGGTATTTTTAAATCCGTTGATAATTTATTTGATGAGATTCGAAAATCTGATTGCATATTGACAGATGAACCAACAAGAATTATTTCAATTGCAGTCATTAAAATAATTAGAGAAAATAATATACTCATTGAACAATCTCAAAAAATGAGAAATGGCATTTTCAGGCTAAGGAATAAGCTGCCAAGAGAAAAAATAAAGATTGGTGAAAGCATTAAACATGCTGCAATCCGATGTCTTAATGAAGAATTAAACATATCAAATAATGATTTTAGAATATTAAGCATTAAAGAGGAACCTAAAGTTTTCCTTAAAGAATCTGATTCTTACCCAGAGTTAATCACTAAATACAACCAATACGATGTTTCAGTTCAAGCTAAGTCCTTACCCTTAAATGATTTCTCTACGAATGAAAAAGGGGAAGAACACGATCCTGTAGAAATTCATTTTTGGAGATGGGTTCCTTTAAATCAAATCACTAACTTAAAATAATTTCTTATGGAAAATAATGCATTTATTAATTTCTTTGAATCTGTTAAGGATGAAATAACAATTTTAGGTACCAATAGTCTCATACCAGCCCTTGAAAAAAGTGCCAAGTACTTCTTTGACAAACTTGTTTTAGAAGAAAATTTGAAATTAAATATATATTATGAGAGTGATAGTGAGAATTTTAATCAATCACTTACCGTTGATACAAAAAATTCAATTAATAGAACTTCCTTTACTTCACTTCAAACTCATAAGGACAGAATAAAAGGAACTACTGATACTACTGGATTAAAAAACGATATAATTAGTTTTGTTTCAAAAAAAGAAATAAAATCAAGTATTGGAAGTAGAATAAACATCAACCAAATCAACCTTCGCTTACCGATAAATGTCATCAAAGCAGATTCAGATATTTGGTTTTGTTTCATTTCGAATAAGCTCCCTGTAGCTGCGGATTATATAAAGGTTGATAATTTTAAACTTAAAGAGGACTTGAATAATTTCATTGACCACTATACAAAATCAAAAGAAGGTATTACATATTTATCTGAACCCGAAGAAGAATTAATTCAGCTTTATGATCGCGATTCTATACCTAGAGGGATTTTCCCACGGAAGGCTTTTTATACAACTGAATTTAAACGCTATTCTATTTGGGGGTTTGTATTCAATAGAAAAGGTCACTTATTATTACATCAAAGAAGCTCTAAAACGAAAGACAATAGGTTGCTATGGGATAAATCAATTGGCGGTCATGTTGATATTAAAGATTCTTCTACTTATCAAACAGCACAAAGAGAATTGATCGAGGAGCTTTTTCTTCCACAAGCAGAATTTACACCTTTTATTAAAGAAGATATTGGTAAGTTTAACAATTATGGCGATCTGGATTTTGAAAAAAGACCTGAAATCGAATTCAAAGCAGCTTTTGAAAGATTGAATTCTAATGAATGGATTATGTTTAGAGCAACGGACAGATATGGCAATCCTTTAACGGTTAGCAGAATCTCTGATAGAAGAATCATTGATAAAAACAATATTGTCACAATCAAAAAAACTGTTTTTATTAGTGATGTTTATCTATTTATAGCTCCTCCTAATTATATGGATACTGAATTACAAATGAAAGAACTTGTGAAATTGTCAGAAAAAACTGGAGCTGCTGAGGATCACAAATTAATCACGGTTAATGGTCTAAGAGAATGGATAGAAGAAGCAGAATCTAATCGGATTGCAAATGAAACCTTCACAGATGACCTTTTGTTTATTAACACTGAATTGCGATCTTTAGTTGAAAGATTTTCCGAATTTATTAATTATATCTTCTAGCTATGGCAGCAAAATTATTTGTCATTTCCGGTGCCTCAGGATCAGGAAAGACCACTTTATTAAACAGTCTTTTAAATACTCAATCAACAATTTTTAAAGCTCGTAAATATTCAACTAGAGCTGTTCGAGACAAAAATGATGATATCATTCATTGCCCAGTAATTGCACGAGATAATTTTGATTTGGTTTATAAACTAAATGAAAAAACATACGGAATAAAATTAAATGAAATTAAAGAGGAACTTAATAAAAAAAATAATCTTATAATCATTCTTAGTGATATAAGGGTTATTCTAAGATTAAAAAAGGAACTCGGTGATTCAATTGTAACTTTATATATTTCCTCAGCAATTAATAATAGTCTTATTGAAAAAATTCAAGCATCTAGATATAAAAAAGATTTTCACCTAAATAAAGAGGAAAGTGATATTTTTTACTACCAGTATTTAAAATTGAGTAGTGCTGCAAACCTGAAAGACTGGGGACGTTTATTCGAATGTATGGGCGAATTATTTGATAAATGGGAAAAATACATTCCAGAAAGGGATTCAACCGAGATTAGAAAAAAGAAAATTCGTGATTTCCATAAAACATATATTGACAATATCCAATATTTTGATCATGTAATACTAAATCACAATCTTAACAATCCTGCTGAAATGACTAGGCAAGCCTTGAATATTATTGATTTCTATAACACAAATGACAAAAAGCAAATTAAAAAGAATCCAATCTTGTTTTTTGTAGCAGCAGCTTCGGGATCAGGTAAACGTTTATTAATGAAGTCAATAAGAGATGTTATAGGTGTAGATCAGGTGCAAATAATCAGGAAAGAGGCAAAAAGGGATCAAAAAGATGATGATGATGGTAGTGATGGTATGATCGCTATAGGAGAGAATGGGGAGTTTTCTTCAGATTTAGACTTGAGATGGACGTTTCATAAAGGCACTATTCATAAAGGAACCGAATATGCTGTAAGCAAACACGAAATCACAGCAAATATCAATAATAATAAAACACAAATACTTATCTCTAATACACGTCAAATAGAGCGCTTTAAGGAACTTTTTGATAATCATGTTATATTTCTTTATTTGCATGCGACTCGTTCAGATGAGGATGTAAAGAGATATCAATATTCAAGATGTAAAACCATAGAAGAAGCAGATCAGAGGATAAAGGAAATTGAGGATGTACATAACAGTTATATAGAAAACATCTCAAAATTTGATCATGTTTTATTAAACACTGAATTTCCGGAAGATCTTTATGAGCAAATGTTTAAGTTAATTGACCATTATAACAATCAGTAAAATGAAAAATTTATTTTTAATCGATGGTGCTTCAGGTACTGGTAAATCTGATCTAATCAAGTATGTTTCTGAATATAATTCTAAAATTTCTTTTATTAAAAAATATACTACTCGAAAACTTCGTGAATATGAACATAAATACCCAGACCAGTTAGACTTAATACCTATATCAATTGACCAATTTAGAGATTTCAAATTTGATTATTCATATACTTATGGCGGTCATCAATATGGATTTAGTAAAAATAGTATTACCGAAGAATTCAAAAATCATAATGACATTTTCATAATTATTAGAGACACTTTATTAATTGAAAAACTAAAGCAGGATTACCAATTTATAAATGTTATTTCGATTTTTATATACACAGACAGAGATCAAATAATCGAACGGCTGGAAAATGACAAACATTCACGTGAAGATATTGAATTTAGAATTAGCCGGTTAGACATTGCATTCAAGTCATATTTACGAAATCCGACTTTTTATGATGAAGTTATTATTAATTCAGCTTCTTACGATGATTACCAAACAATTATTGACAAGACATTTAGAAAATATAAAACAAAAACCAATATTGACCCCAACTATATCTTCGTTTTAATGTCATTTAATCCTGTATATAACGAAATTTTTGATGAATTTGTTGATGCAGCTAAGTTAGTTAATGAATCTTTAGTAGTCAAAAGAATTGATAAACAACGAGGTGATTATAGAATTACTGATGAAATCCTAAACTGTATCGCAAAAGCACGATTAATAATTTGTGACCTAACAGATGAAAGACCAAATGTATATTACGAATTAGGATATGCTCGTGGATTGCGAAAGAAGGTAATACCATGTGCTAAAGAAAATACTAAACTTCATTTTGATATTAAAGATTTCAGAACCATTTTCTATAATACCCCGACTGAACTTAGAAAGGAAATAATATCAGAGCTTAAAGAATATTTTGAATAAATTCATTCGATTATTGAACCTTTGGGATAGAACTTAATTAAAATTTTGCAGATGCATAAGATATTAGAATATCAAAATAATCCAGCATTTATAAAGCTACTTAAGGCATCATCTGTTGCCTATTCTAAATCAAAAGTATGGGAAATAAGATTCTCATATTCTCTTATATTTCTTGCTTTCGCATATCCCATTTCATATATCCTAATAAAGGATGAAACAATTAAAATATCACTTTTTGGTTTTTCATTTTTTCTAACATTATTAAATATAATATTAACCAACACATTGAAATGTAATACAACTAAAGGGGCAATATTTAAAGAAGAATTTGATACTAAGATTTTCAATTTACCATGGAAATCTACACTTAAAATGCCTGATCACACTGAAGTTTCGATACTCTCCCTGCAGTTTAAGGGAAAGGATATTAAAGACTGGTACTCATGTAGTCTTTTGCCAACGATACCACATAATACCGCAGTTGCTATTTTGCAACACTCTAATACAAGTTGGGATATTGAATTGAGAAAATCATTTAAAAATTTGATAATCGTTCTTCTCGCTTCACATTCTATCTTGTTATTTTTATTTTTTGTAATAATGAAAGTTGATGGTTTAACGATATTCTTCATTGCATTCTCCATTCTTTCTTTCTACTCTCATTTCATTTCGCTAATTCGAGGGCACTCATCAGCAATTGAAAAAAGAGAATTTATTTCAAAACATCTTGATGAAATGATACGAAGTAAACTAGACATTAGTATCGAAAACTTAAGGGATATTCAAGATGAAATCTATTCAACAAGGCAAGAATCAGCCAAAGTTCCTAACTTCTTTTTCAGATTTTACCAAAAACGAATGAATGCAATTGTGGAAGATTATATTGATTCAGTAAACGAAATTTACATAATACAAACAAAAGAGTGATTATAAATAACATTCTGCTCACTATAATAACCAAAATGGTTAAGAAAAATCAAACCCTTCCCTTAAGGAAGAGAAAAAATCGGTGCTTATTCCGCTTTTGCCTTTAGCTGAAGCCTGTCCCGTTTTTAACTGGATCACTCATCCGCTTCATTTCCGCTACTTCGTTCATTCAACTAAAATCACAGTTTGCTGGTAAAGGTTGCTTTTGTTTTCATTCAGCGTCAAACATAAATTTAATTTTGATTTATATTGCTTCTTGTTCCTATTTTGATTTTAAAGGTTACTTCTTTAGTTTTTAACTAATGTATAATGAAGCAATCTTGTAATACATCAATAGTATTTAGCAAAGTATGATTAAGATCGTGTTTAATAATTATGAAGTCAGTCCAATTGGAAAGCTGTATCTGTATTAAGTTGCAAACTGTGCGGGTTTTACTAATATTCATCAATAATTTGAATAATATCTTGGATATAGTGTGGTATGAAATATTTACAATGTTTCTAATTTTGAAGCAGCTGATTAATATTGAGTCTATAATATATAAGAAATTTTATCAATTATCTTTCATAGAATTAATAAGGGACAGTTATGGGACATTTTTCAGTTAGGGTAATATACGAGAATGGCAAACCTGCTAAAGATATTGGAGTAATGATTGATTATGGCTGGCTTGATGGCACTGACGAGAAAAGAACTCATTCTGACGGCTGGGTTGAATTTCAAAATAGAGATGATAAATCTGGAACAATTTGGGTACATGGACATAAAATGGGTAGTCACAGTTTGTCTAATGGCAAGACTTATTCTTTTACGATTTAAAACCCTAAGCGGTAATTATTTTGAAGTAATAATTTGACTTATATTTAATTATATAATGCCCAATTCGAAAAGTTACATTTGATTGTATAAAGTAAGTATAACAGACTTCAGCTGTAAAAATGATAAACGAGAAAAGAAAGTTAACAGCAGAATTTAAGGTACAGGTATTAAAGGAACATTTAGAAAACCGGATTCCGGATTATCATTAGTAATTAAATTGGTAAAATATGTAAAGTGTGTAAGATCAGCCCAAAGGCTATTTGTTTAATTGTAACAATGAACTTACAGCATAGTATTTAATTGATCACTCTTTGGATGAAATTGTGTGTGGATTCATCTAAGTATTTCTACTCTCTCATTATTAAAATTGCGCCGATAATAATAAGTAATGCAGCAAAGCTTCTTTTCATCAGATCTTTGTCTTTAAATATTTTTCCGCCAATAATAGTTGCCCAAAATACCGATGTGCGTTTTAATGCCAGCACCAATGCAACCGAAGCAAGACTAACTGCAACAATTTGTGTGTAGCGGTATCCAATTGTTAATATTGAAATCAATGCAATCCAGCCGAGATTATCCTTTTTGATTTTAACGGGCGTAGTTTGTTCTTTTCGCCTGAATAGAAAAAATATTATCGAAAAAAGGAAAGCAAAATAAACATGCTGAAAAGCCGTTATTGATATCGGAGTTAAATTAAGCTTTATTAAAAGTACTTTATCAAGTATTGATGAAGCTGTAAATAAAAGTAACGCTGCTAAAATGTAACGATGATAATTAGAGCGCAAAATATTTTTAATCGGGAAGGCAAATGTTTTTATGTTATTGCTTTCTAAGATAAATGTTCCGATCATCAAACAAGCCAATCCGGCTGTTTCCAAAGTTTTTAATGATTCGCCAAGAAAGAGAAAAGCAAACACTGCCACAAATCCCGGCGTAAGCGCTAACAGCGGAAGCGCATTACTTATTTCAAGATTTTTTAGTGATATCATCACACAATAAAATGCGGCAACGCCAATCAAAGATTTTGCGAACAGTATAGAAAGATTTATTGTGTTTACTGTTCCATAATCAATAAAAAAGAAAAATGGAATTGAGAAAAGCAGGTTTGCGATGGATAAGAGAAATGAAAATTCTAATGCGCCAAGATTAAATAAAACTTTCTTTTGTGTTATTGCCGCAAAGGCTGATAACAAAGCTGAAATAAGCGCGATAAAAAACCACGTCATAAAATATTTCCTGTAAGTTTTTCTGCCGTATTAAAACGCAACATTCAATCTCATATAAAAATTTCTGCCCGGCTCGCTTACAATTGAGCCGCGATTTGTTGAGAGATGATTTCTGTAACCTTTATCTAAAATATTTTCAACGCCCGCGCTTAATCCCAAAATTAAACCGGCAAATTTTATTTGTGAATAGTTAAGCGCTAAACTAAATAATACATATCCGGGCGTGGCAATTTCTCCAGTTGCAATTTTACTTTGATCATCAAAAATTATGGCTGATAAATCGGCAGTAAACCAATCTGAAATTAAATATTTAATTCCGATCATAGTATTTAGAGGCGGCATTTGGGGCAAATTTGTATCATCCAATTGATTTAATCCTCGTACGTAGGATAAAGTATTGTAAAGATTCCAACGTTCAAACACTTTAAAATCTATCGAGTATTCAAATCCGTACAAAAGCGCTTCGCCAATGTTTACTTTTTTTAAGGTGTCAATTGTAGCGCCGTCATAAATTTTTGTTTCTGTAACAAGATCGGATAAAGGATTTGCAAAAATACTTGTTGTAAATTTTAGATCTTCAGGAAAGTATCTAAAACCCAGATCAAAGAAATATCCGTGTTCGGGTTTTAATTCCGGATCGCCAATTCTAACAACGCTTCCCTGATCAATAAATTGATAGCGTTCTTCTAATGAAGGTGAGCGAAATGATCTTGCTGCATTAAATGATACGACAGCAGCATCGTTTAATAAATAAACAGCGCCGGTGCTAAATACATAAGATTTATTATTTGCAGATTCCGCTTGCCAGATTATTTTTTGACCTGCAGGATTGTTATTTACAACACCGTTGTTGGTTTCGTATAAAGGATTTTTTGTTTCTTCATTTTCCAACCAGATAAAATCATATCTTCCACCGAAAGTTAAATTTAAGCCTTCAAAAAGTTTTAGTTCATCCTGCAAATAAATACCTGCGCTGCTGTAATCGGCATTGGGTAAAGGTTTTTCATAAATAGTTTTATAAAGCGTGCTTACTACGGATGTATCGGCAGGATTTAGAACTTCTATTTTTTGTTCACGTGTTCTTAAGCCGTCATAATTTCTTTTCCAGAAATCAAAACCGGCGATAAAATAATTATTTGCAAAAGAAAAATCTACTTGAGTTTGAAATCCATCAACATTATGATCTGCACCGGGGCTAATCTTTAACACACTAACTCTCCGAAACGGAGCTTGAGAAATAACCGGTTTTGAGTTTGGAATATTTTCTACATCTCTCGAAATAAATTGATGAAAATATTTAGCGGAAAGTTTTACAAAGGATTCGCTGAGATTATTTACTTTGTATTCAATGCTGTAAAGATTTCTTTTTTCTGCCGGATATGTTACTGTTGCCGTATTCGGGAACAGCGGAGCTGCGCCGGGAATACCGACATCTTTTGCATTAAACAACTGATAATTTAATTTTATTTCGTGGTTATCAAACGGCTTAATTTGAAACATTGCGCCGATGCTGTTATCCTCAAACTGGCTATTTAAAAGTTCGCCTGATGGTGTTTGCGTATTTTGCGCTTTCCTGTATGAGCCGCTTAATTTTGCAATCCAGTTTACACCCGAAGCATAAATATTTATTGCGTTCGAGTAGAAATTATTAACTGAATTGAAACCGCCGTAGTAACTTCCGTTTAATGTAAACTTATTGTGATAACTTCCGGTTTTTGAAATGATGTTTATTGTTCCGCCTGTTGCACCGCTGCCATAAAGTACGGAGGAAGCGCCTTTAACAACTTCAATACGTTCAACATCGTTCAGATCAATCATAGAAAGGCGTGCGGCAATATCTGTTGAGGTTTCCATTCTAAAACCATCAACAAGAGTAACAACATTTGCACGGCTCATTCCGCGTATGCTAACTTCAGTTCCCCAAATGCCATCGCGCATAAGCGAAATACCCGGCTCGGTTTTTAATAAATCCGGAACAGTAAAAGACGGATTGACCTGCACTTCATCCATTGAAATTGATGAAACTGAATAAGGCAGCATATTTATATCTTGTTCGTACTTGCTGCTCGTAACTATAACTTCATTTAATTTTATATTTTTAGAATAAAGTTTAATTGTGAGAGTTGTATCAGCAACTATTTTAATTTCGCTTTCGTAAGTTTTATATCCGATATGCGAAATTTTTAAAGTGTAAATGCCTCCGATTATGTTTGACAAAGTTGCTTCGCCTTTATTGTCTGTGATACTAAAATGTAAATCAGAAAGTTGTACGGCGGCATCCGGAACTGCGATTTGTTTTTCAATATCAATAGCGGCGATTTTTATATTATAAGTTTGTGCTGTGCAAAAAACCGGAATAAAAAAAACAAGTAAAAACAGTTGTTTTATTTTCATATAGAAAACTTAATTAGTTATAGATTGATGATTTATTATTTACATCTACAAGCTAATAATTATTTACATGATTTTTATAGAAAACCAATGACACAAAACATTATGGAAATAATTTTTTCTTTGAAACGCTTTCTATCCAGCTTGAAAATGGAGTTGTAACAGGAATTGCGGCAATCCTTCCGCCGAAACCCATAAACCTGTGAACAAACATTTGAATCTCGGGCGATTTTACTTTATCAACTTCGCTGCTGTAAATCTTTACATTATTAGCTTCAGCTAATGCGGAAGTTTTTTCATTCAATTTATCTGTAACAAGTTTATATCGTAATGAGGTTCTTAAACTTGATTTCACGGAATCAAAAGAAAGACCTAATGAATCTTTTCCATTCTGTTTATCAATCATTTTGATTATTGAGTAAACATTATTTCTTTTAACCGGACCAAAAACTTCGTTCACGTTCATATTTTCTGCAATGCTGCCGATATCATCAAGCATATAAATTGGCGTTAAACCTGTTGAGCCGTTATCGTTTACAAGCGAATCTGTTTTGCCGTAACCTTTTGCAATAACGTCAAATTCAATTCCTTGTTTTAATTTTTCAAGAACGCTTTCCATTTCTTCAAGATTGTTTTGTGTTATTATCAGCAAGTTAACCTGTTTGTTAATGGGTGATGTTAGAAGTTCATCTTTATAAAAATCATATAAGTCGTTGTCGGAAACTTTTATTCCGTCGTGAATGGAAACGAGATACATTTTAGCCAAATAATTTTGCTTCCAGGTAATTAAATCGTTTCGCACGGCGGGCGTTAAGTGCATATTCTGTTTGATTGCCTCGTAAGTAAAAACCTGTTCTTCCACAAAATATTTTGCATACTGGTTTAACTTTCCGAATACGGCAATCGAGTCTAACTTATCAATATTAAATCCATTGAAACCAAGTTTGCTTAAAAAATCAAAAACACTAACGTCTTTATCTTTTACTTTGAACAGCACGGAATTAAGTTTTTTGCTGTTTGTTTCTTTAATGATCTTTTTAAAATCAGCTTCCGATATTTCATAACTATTTTTATCGCCATCTACAGCAGGCGCTTTTTGATTTAATGTATTCCAGATTATTCTATGTGTTGTAGAAAGCGCTTCGGGTTGAATTTTTATATATGTTCCCGAAAGTAATTCATCGCGGTATTCAAAATATCTTTTTTCAATTTTGCGATTGCGGATTGTTGTTTGAATATCATCAAGCGTTTGTTTGTTTGCAATATCAATGGGAGTAAAAATCCTGTCCAAAATTTTAATTATGATAAATCCTGCTCCGATAAATATTGGTGCGCTGAATTTTCCGGGTTCAATCCTATAAACAGAATCTTCAATTGCTTTATCATCAAGTTGCCCAAATTTAATGTCAACAATTGTATCGCTTAATTCTTTATTAAATGAAAGCAGGGAATCAAAATTATTTGTGCCGATTGAATTATAAAACGAGAAAATTTTATTTGAATCTGTTGATGAAATGAACTGCGCTTTTATTGTAGATTGAGATTTTACAACGCCATCATTAATATCTTCTTTGGTGATGTTTATTTTACCTTCAATTTCTTTTTTGTAAAGTGCATCGCGTACAAAAAGGTCTTCAAGCGGCTGGATGAAAAACTTAAATTCAATTGAGTTTGCAAAACCGAGCCGCTCAGCTTCTTTTGCCCACAGTTTTTCGGCAATCAGCGAATAAAGAAAATCATATTTAACCGAATCTTTTTGAAGCCCTTTATCTCTCGAAAGATACGGCGATAATTCCAAACGCATCTTCAACTCGTTTACTGTTATTTTATCTTTACCTATTTGTGCAACAATGTTTTGTTTATCCTGTGCGCAGATTGAAATGTAAAGAACCAGTTGAATTAATATGATTGTAAAAACTAAGAATTTATTATTCATTACTTTATTAAAATTATTTTTATTGTTGATGTAAAATTAGCAGTTACGAATCTTGTAAAATATACGCCGCTCACAACGTCAACACCTGTATCGGTTTTACCGTTCCAGCTAATGCTAAAACGACCTGCCTTTTGTTGGTTATTATAAAGTGTTTTTATTTTGCTGCCTAAAATATCGTAAATAGAAATATCGAGATTTGTGTTTGTGCCGATTGAATAATTAAAAGTTGTATAACCATTAAATGGATTTGGATAGTTCTGCTTGATTTCAAAATTAATCGGAGAGTCTTTTTCATCTTCAATTGCTGAGGCTATTCCATCTCCGAACTTTTCTATTCCATACCACAAAGTATGATCTACCTGTTGATCTAAGATAACGGAAAAAATATTTGACTGAATAGGCAGATAAGTTTTTGCAAAACCCTGTACAACATTTCCTGAGCCGCTTAGAGGATAAACAATTATCGAATCAGCAAATATTTTGAGATTAACCACTGCTTTTATCGGATATAATTGTGTTGGATTGTTGCCCCAATTATTATGAATTGTAGCTGTTCCGTCCCATATCATTCTAGTATTTTGAGTTTGTGTAGATAGTGAAAGTAATGATTTATGTGAAACAGAAAGCGAATCGTCATTATTTGAAACCCACGTTAAAGTTCCAAAGCCAGTTGCTGATTTAAGAATTAGATTTCCTGCTGCCGTGTTTGGAAAATTATCTAATTTGCCCGAAATACCTGAAAACTTTGCTGTGCTTACAGTAAGTAATCCGTTTGTATTGTAAACAATCTCATCCGTATCTGTTCTATATGGTCTAACAGGTTCAGCGGGCAGTTGAGAAAAATCTGTTGTAGTTTGAGAATAAAATGATTCATTTCTTACAGAATATTTTAAGGCAAGTTTTTTGGGATATAAAATTGAACCCTGCCAGTTGCCCTCATCAAACTTTGGCAGCAAGTAAATATCTTCAGACTTAAAATTGAGTTTTATCGTTTCATTTGCTTTTGCTATAAATGAGTTTCTATAAGCATAAGCGCATGATGGAATCAATCCCATCAATGCACTGTTACGGTGGATTGCAAAATAACTGTCAACAAAATCAGTTGTCCAATCTGTTGAGCCGTTATAATCGAAAAACATAATTCCATCCGCACCATGAAAGGAAGAATATGCGGCTAAAAACAAAACCGATTCGCTTTGATACCTGTTTGGGAAAGCATGATTATACTCGCTAATTGTATATGGTTTATTAAGCAATGCAGTTCCGGCAAATAAATTAGGTATTGTACCGCCGTCATTTGATAAAACCATCGGCGTATTTGAAATATTCCAATCTGTAGAAGACCAAGGAATATTTGGAAAATTTGGATGATCCCAGTAACTGTGGTTATCAATAAAATCTGCTGTTGATTGTGATGCAAGATCTCCGGCACCAACACTCCAGTTTGTAGCAACTATTGGACATTTAACACCGAGCGAATCTTTTAGGTAACTCAACATAGTTTTATTATAATCGTTTTGGATTTTGATATAAAATTCCGATATGTCTTTAACCCTTTGATCGGAATATGAAAAACTATCGAAGTAATTTGTTCTTTTTACAGATTTGTTTTCAAGCGATTCCAGTTCTTCAAGTCCTTTTACGGTTGTTATTTTTATCGAAACTTCATCAAACCAGTAGTTTCCAGTATTTTCAAACTGAAAAGAAAGCCGCATATGATGATTATTATCTTCGGAGGGAGAAAATGAAAATTCATAAGTATTCCAACCCGAAGTTAACTGGAAAGTTTGAGAATCGTAAAATGTGTATGGATCGTTATCGCGCATTAAAGTAACAGTAACATTTTTGTTGCCGTCTGCTCTGGCACTGAATTTTAAGGTGTAATTTGAATCGGCATACCCTGTAAATCCTGCCTGTTTAAATTGAATATGCCAAATAGTACCAGTTACACTTGTTACCGCAACTTTACCGGAAAAATTCCCTGTAAAAGGATTTGCAAAATCCATTATCATTGATGCGGAGGCGCCGTTATGTAACTCAAGATTCCATCTTTGTGTTATAGGAGGCGTTTCAAAATTTCCATTAAGAATTAAATTAGATTGTTCCGCAGATGTGATTCCGATATTCCAAACGTTTTTAAGATTTTCGGTTGTTGAGTATTTATTTTTAAGGAAATCAATCCATAGTTCATCTAACATTTGTATATGCCGCATAATAAGTGAGCCGTTTTGTGAACGGCTTTTTAATTTATTATCGCGCCACATTCTATACAAAGAATTTTCATTTGTTATTTCCACAATAGCCATTACCGGATCATCCACCAATGAAAGACCTGTATAAGGATTTATGTGCGTAAGCAATTGCTTTGCGTATTCTTTTTGGAGCGATATTAATTGCGGATCAAAAAGAGTTACGCCTTTCCCAAAATCAACAATTGAATCAGCATTTACCACTCCGTCCTTAGTATTAAATGTTCTGCCAACATGCAGATTGATGTTTGCGTAAATTCCATTTTTCTTTAATTCATTCAAGAGATATTCCATTTTATCAAGGGTTACGGGATTAAAGTGCCTTGTATCCGAGCCTTGAACAAAAAGGCTTCCGTTGCTCCAAGGGTTATCAATGTGATGAAAACGAATAAGATTGAACCCGAAGTTTCGCAGCCTGCCAGCAACATACCATGCTTTAGATTTATCAGGAAACGCTCCGTTAGTTGTTAAATTTGTGCCCCAAAATTTTATTTGCTTTCCATTTACCGAAAAATTTCCATTTGGGTTAATAGAAACGGGATCGTTTGAAGTAATTGCTTTAGCCGGAAAAGCCGGCATAAATTCGGATAATGTTGTATCATCTGCCGGCAAATAAAAATTAAATCCATTTGTAAAATTCTGTGCATCAATATCAAAAGAAAAGATAAATATTAATAAAAGGCAGTAGGTAAATTTTTCCATATTATAATAATACTTGTTGCTTATAGCTGCTTTATATTTAGTTTTAGGTAACACTTGATAAACAAATCTTATATGAAATAACTTTTTGTTGAAAATTGAAATAACCATTTCCAACTTTCTATACAATGAAAAGACTGTCGCTGCTGATGTTCTGACTTACTTTTGCCATATTCTTAAACTGTTATTACTTTGGTACTTTCTTCTCCAAATTGAGAAATCATTCTTACTGCAATTTTTTGGTCATTCTTTTTAATCTCAATGGGATGTGAAATATGACCATACAAGCGATCGAAAGCTTCTTCGTCAATTTCTATACGCAAAGTTTTCTCCGCTTTCTTTTTAGTGTCTTGTTTTGCGGCTTCGCTTAATCCTTTTTTCCATTTATCAAATTCCGCTTTATCGCCACCGCAGAAGAAAACCTGCTTTACAATAAAATTACTTCCATCGTAATCATCGTCAACCATCCAGTAAGCAATATCGTTTACATTGCGAGGTTTTACTTCATCTTTTATCGGGTCGTAAATATCCAAACCCTGTATTTCTACGGAAACAGTATTCCCTTCTTTATGAACTGCAATATCAGGCTCGCCAATTGTTACAAAACTTGCTGCTGATTTTGCCGGTTTCTTTTTCAAACCTTCCTGCAATAAATCATCGTGTATGCGTGCTTTTGTTACTTCAAAATTTCCAAGGTTCATAGTTTGAATACTTCCCTGTATATCGCTCTCGAAACTAAATCCGAGAATAACTACCCAGGCTGCATCGCCACGGCTCTGACATTCTTTTACTGCTTCGCTTACCGATTTTTTACTTACTGTGCCAAATTTTGGTCCTATATGGAAATATGCTTTTGCTTCGCCTTTGGCTGTCTGGTAAAAACCTTCGGCGTGTAAATAGCTATGACTTAAAAGTTCAATTCTTGTGAAAACTACATGCTCGTCTTTTCTTCCGTTTTTAACTCCTGCACTAATTAAGTGCTGCTTTATAACTTCTTCAAATGCTCCTTCTTCTTCGTTTACACGTATTTCATCATCCAAGTCATCAGCACTTACCGGTTCAAAGTTTTGTAATGTTTCAACCGTAAAAGGTCCGCTAACGCGAAGTTTCTTTTTATCTACCAAGGGTTCATCGTATATATTTACTGAAGAAGCAGGCTCATTGTTGGCAATTGAACCAAGTGTAACTCTTGAAATTTCTTTATAGACGAAACCTTGACGAATATCTTGAGTATCATCATCATAAAGTTTATAATATGGGAAAATTGATGTCATTATTCGCTGCTTTGCAATATTTATAGCAATTCTACTTGTATCTATTGCTAACCATCTGCGACCAAACTGTTCTGCTACAAAAGCAGTAGTTCCACTTCCACAAGTCGGATCTAAAACTAAATCGCCTGGGTCCGTTGTCATCAAAATACAACGTTGAATAACTTTATTTGATGTTTGTACAACATATTTTATATCAGAAGCACCATGAGTGTCATCCCATAAATTATGTATTTCTTGTATTGGGAAGTCATCATGGTAAAGAATATAACATGGTAAATTACCTGGGGCAATAATTCGTTTTTTTTCAACCAATTTTTGTAAACCCAATTCGTTGGTTCTCCAACTTTTCTTACCACACGTATATTTCTTTCCTTCAAATTCAAAATCAAACATACAAGTGCTAGTATAACCAGAAGAAGCTAATGCACTCGTAAAAAACACTTTGGAGTCTTTTGGTATTAACAAAGGATTATTTTTTTCTTCAGTCGTCATTTTTCTTCTTGAGCCATCTTTTAATTCTACCCAAGTGTACCCTGTTCCTTGACCAATTGGTTTACTTGAAAATAACTGACGATATTTTATCTTCTCCTTATCCTTTGCATACCAAATTATATAATCTGAAATACCTGGTAAACCAGTACTACCAAGAGGTAATGTCTTTTTAAAAGTGATTAATGAAAAGAAATTCTCACTTCCAAATACTTCGTCCATCAGTGAACGCACTAAATGAACATTCTCATCACTAATTTGCACAAAGCAGCTACCGCTTTCGGTTAATAATTCTTTGGCAATTAGCAATCGGTCTCGCAAATAAGAAAGGTAAGAATGTATTCCTAATTCCCATGTATCACGGAATGCTTTTATTTGTTCGGGTTCTCCTGTAAGTGCTTCGTCGTTACCGTCTTTTACATCGCGGTTATTTAATTTTATCTGCCAGTTACCGCCGTATTTTATCCCATAAGGCGGGTCAAAATAAATGGTTTGCACTTGCCCTGCCATTCCTTCGCGTTCCAACAAACTTGCCATAACTAAATGGCTGTCGCCCTGTATCAGGCGGTTAGTCCAGCCGTCTTGATGTTGGTAATATTCGCTTACTTTTTCGAGTTCATCTTTTTCTAAAGCATTGCCAAAAAGCTCGTTAATACTAAATATATCAAGTTGTGCACTTTCAGTTTCAACTATTTTATAGAGGTTTTTAATCAGTGTTTCGGGTGCAATATGTTCGTGGCGGTAAAGGCTTCTAATATCTATACGTAATAAGTCGTCCCTGTCATCATTACCGTATTTGTTTAACCAAAACAATTCGGGGTCTTGTCCGCGATGTACAACAGGGTTTTTAGTAATTTCTAATATTTTTTTCCCTGACATTACTTTAACGTTTGCATCTTCGTAGCCTGCTTCTTCCTTGCTGGGAATATGCACACGGGTTTCTTTGCTGTGCTTTATGCTGCCTATTTTTTTTGCCATTGTATAAACACGTTTTTAGAGATTAATTTGATTAACAGGTTTGCCTGTCGGGTTGATTAATTTTTTATTGTAAAGCCCTTTGATAAATAACTTCTTAAAAGCCATTTCCCAATGCAGAATGTACCTGCATTGCTCAACCAATTATTTTATTAGTAATTCGATTTATTTCCATATCATTAGTAGTTTTTTATATTGTCTTGTTCATCATTTAATCTTTTTTATCGTGTTCGGACGATTTATTAACGATTTCATTTGAGTGATAGCAACCTTGTTTAATTGAATCAGGCGTTCTGCCTGTGTCAATCCCTGATGAATCAAAACAGCATTTATACTTTCTAAATTACTAAGTACCACCAATTGCTCAATAGTTGCAAAATCCCTTATGTTGCCTTCTGCATTTAAGTTGGCATCACGCCATTGTTTGGCTGTAATTCCAAAGAGGGCTACATTCAATAAATCTGCTTCATTGGCGTATAAAAAATATATCTGGTTTTTACTCAGTTCTTTAGGTATTAGATTTTCTTTAATTGCATCGGTATGTATTTGATAATTTACTTTAGCTAAAGTGCGTTGCAGGTTCCATTCCAGCTTTAACCTGTTGTTTTCATCCTGTTTAAGCCTTTGAAATTCATTTACAAGATAAATTTGGAATTCAGGACTGAGCCACATAGCAAAATGAAAGGCAATGTCTTTGTGTGCATAAGTTCCGCCATATCTGCCGGCTTTTACCACCATACTAATTGCTCCAGTCCGTTTAATCCATTGCCCAACAGACATTATAAATCGGTTCACACCGGCTTCCTGCTCAATTACCCCAAATTCGGTGTAATTAAAAACGGGATTGTTGATTTTCTCCCAGATACCCAAGTACTCCAAAGTGTTCTTGTTGGTTATCCATTTTCCAATCAAGCCGCTGCCTTCCTTAAAACTTGCTGCCATGTCAGTCAGACTGATATAGTCCGTTTCGTTTTGAGCAAAGACTGTGATTTCTGCCCCTTTTACATTTATTTTTTGATTTCTTGCCATAATCAAATACTTTGAATTTTCTCGATTAATTGATTTTTGATGTTTCGTATATCGTTAGCTATTTCAATGAAATGCCATTCGGGATATTCGTATTTATCTTTTAGCGCATTTACCGCAGGTATCCAGCGATTTTCAACAAACCATTTTTTTTCGGCTTTATCCTTGCTAAATCCGCTTATTTCAATTATTAAGTTTTTAGTAATCAGTTGTGAGTCATGAGCTTTTAATTGAACAATGAAATCGGGAAAATAAAGTTTATCTTTTCCATCTTTTACATAAGGAATTGCGAAGCCTAAAAACTGGTTTTTTACATAACTAATTACTTGCGGCAATTCTTCAAAGGTTTTGGCAGCAAGACCTTCCCAGTCGCTATCCATTACAACATAGTTTACATGGCTTTTTTGGGTTGCATACACTTCTTTAATTGTATTGTGATTAACATATTTAGTACTGCTAAACTTATTGTAATAATTGAAAACAGGTCTTACATACTCTGTTGTATTGATATGTGGATTTATACCCCTCGCAATATGGTCAACCATTTTTTTAGGTTCGTCAAAAAACAGTAGCCTTTTATAACGTTGGTCTTGAATGTTTAATAATATCACTTTCTTATTATACCACTCTTCAACAATAGTTTTTAACTTATTAAATTTTTGAAAATTGGAGTTACCTTCATCATCGGAGAAATGGAATTTAATGAGTTCTTTAGTAAGCCAAAAAATAACTTCCCGATCTCTTTTTTCAAGTACTGATTGAATTTTAATTTGTATTTCTTCTGCGGAAAATGCACTTGCCATTTGTGTTTCGATCGGCGTAATGTCACCACGAATTTCATAGTTTTCAATATTATTGAAATCGTATTTAATTTCACCATCATAGTTTTCAATGCGATAGCCAACAACATTTGGAAATTCAATTTCCATTTTATCCTGTCGTTCAGGTAATGCAGTAATATGAGTTAAATTAACAGGCTGTGGCGGTGGTTCAGTCTTTCCACCTTTGAACATTTTAAAAGGAACTCCAATAATGTGCGCATATTCAGGTGGAAATTTATAAACAACGATTTTTCTTTTGTCTTCAGTTGGGTTTCCTTCTTTATCGTAACCTTGTAAAAAATAATTCATTCTGCGTAAAGCGCGCCCTGCAACCTGTTCGCAAAGCAATTGAGAACCAAAAGCACGCAAACCCATAATGTGCGTAACTGTGTTGGCGTCCCAACCTTCGGTCAGCATCGAAACAGATACAACACAACGTATATGTGAACCTAATTTATTTTGTTTTCCTACAGTATTAACAACTTCACGTAAAATCTCTGCATCTGTTATTCTTTCAGCACTACCTTGACCATGAAGTCTTGCATAATCTTTTTTAAACTCTTCAATTTCCGATGAGAATATTGTTTTAAAATCATCATTTATCTGGTCGCTATTGTCTAAAGCATCGCTATCAATTAAAAGTGTTGGGGGTTTTTTAAGTGGTTTTTTAGTAACAGGGTCGTAATTACTGAATAATTCTTTTGCACCTGATACAGTTACTAATTGCTCTTTGTCATCAAAATATTCATATCCAGCAATGTATTTATAAACTTCCTTTGAAACTGAAGTATTATTGCAAACCAAAATAAATACAGGTGGAGCTGAAAATAGATTTGCTTTTTGTTCCTGATTTTTTCTTACTCCATTGTAATATTCAACATAGTGTCCGTAAAATTGGTCAAGTGCGGCTTTTACTAAAGATGGCAAACGTGGCGGTTGTTCCTTTATTTTCTCACCTTCTTTTGCAGCTTCTGATTTTTGTTTTCGTTGACCTTTTCTTGGCAATTCTTCTTTAACATGTTCATACAAATTGCGGAGTACTGGCATTCTTAATTCTTGCGTGTTATCGCTTTCGGGCAAGAAAGGAATTTTAACTAAGCCGGATTCAATAGCTTCGATTAAACCAAAATCAGAAACCACCCAGGGGAAAAGACTGTACGGTGTATATCCTGAACCTGTTAAATAGTATGGGGTTGCCGATAGATCATAAATATTTTGAAGTTTAAATTTTCTTGAAAGTTCTATTAAACCTGTAAACCAGACTGCTGCTCTTTGGTTTTCATCAGCTTCTTCGTTATCTGATGTTTTTCCTTTTGATTTTGGTAAATAACAATGATGTGCCTCATCATTCATTACTAATAAACGCGTCCCTGATTTAAATTTGCTTAATGTTCTTTTTATGACTTGTGCAAAATCTTCACGGTTTCCTGTATCAATTTTATTGCCTTCTAAATCTACTTTTCCATCAAATGGGCTTCGTTTGTTGCCCTTTAATGTCTTTGGTTCAAATGTATGATAATTCGTTATGATTAGACGAGCATTTAAGTTTTCCAATCTTTGTTCCATATTTTGAGGCACAAGATCTCTAACGTGATAATAGTCTTGAATATCAGCAGGATTTTTTGTTTTTGTATCAACAAACAAAACTCCCAACCGGTCTCTAATAGTAACACCCGGCGCCACAATTAAAAAATAGTCTGCAAAACGTGTGTCGTTTCTATATTCTTGTCTATTGAAATAATGGTAAAGAATGAAGCAAGCCATTACAACCGTTTTTCCTGTGCCTGTCGCCATTTTATAAGCAATTCTTGGCAATTGGTCTAATGAATCTTCGCTAACAGTTTGTTGTCCTTCTCTTACTTTGTTTAAAATGTTTTGCCCTGCATTTGATTTTTCCGCTACTTCATTAAACCAAATTGCAGTTTCAACCGCTTCTCTTTGTGCAAAAAATAATTGTTTGGTTGCAAGTCTTTCAGAATTTTCAAACCAAAACAGTAAAAGTTCTTTTGTTACTCTTGTTGTATTAGGATATTTATTTTCTCTCCATTTACCAATTTCTTTGCGGCAAAGATTTATAATGTGTGTGTCATGTTTAGCAGCAAAATCATTTATTTCAAAAATTGAACCTTGCGGTCCTTGTCTTGTTGGTATAACCTGAATGTCAGGTGTGAATATTCTCCTGCCTTCTCTTATTTCATTATAATTTAATGAACCGTCCGCATCTGTTGCATAATGCAATTTAGGTTCATCATAAGGACTGTTTAAAATCGGATTTTCTGAACTCATTTTAAGTTAAATATTATAAATGCAAAGTATATATTTCACTAATATATTGTCAAAAAAAAAGCACTTTTGGTTTTTCTAAAAGTTGGCTTGTGTATCAGGAGCAAACCAAATGTGCTAAGTGTACAATGACATTTTCTGTGTTTTAAAGAGTAAACCTCAAACTCGCCGCTTTCAGTAATTTGAGTTTTATTTTAGCCCAAGCGCTTTCATATAATCATGATTGATAACGCAATTATTTAGTTTGGTATTTTCTAAAAACTGTTTTAATGCTATTCTAACCTTTTCAAAGTCAGGTCTGTTATCCCGTATTGTGCCATAAGTATATGGCGCTGTTTCCGAGAAATTAATTATCAAATCAAAATTATCAGGTTGATTTATAGAAACAACTCCGCGGTCGCTGTTCATTTTTTTGTAGGGCCAAAAACTCCAGCCGATATTATTTGTTTCAAGTAACTTTCTAAACTCGGCAATCCATTCGTTAGTATTCTCGCCGGATTCGCCAAGCCAGATTGGGACATTGTACTTATCTCTAAAATCTACAAAACGCTGAATGGTTTCCTGTTTTGTTTCTGCCCAGTAAGTGTGAAATGTATAAACGAGTTTATCATCAAAAGGAGGACCGAAAATATCAAAGTTCGTATTCCACTGAGCGCCGCCGAGAAAAATGATATGGTTTTTATCTACTTCTCTAATTGCGGCAGTTATTTTTTTATACAGAGGCTCAAGCAACGGATTAAGTTTGTCCTTATCAAAATAATGTGCAATCGGTTCATTCAATAAATCGTAACCGATTACAACTGTTTCATCTTTATAAGCTTCAGCTAATTTTTTCCAGATGTCAATTGTCAATTGCTGGCTTTCGGCGCTTTCAAATAAAAACGGATAGCCGTAACTATCATCAATGTTATCGCCTGTTTGCCCGCCGGGTGCGCCGTGCATATCAAGTATTACGTAAAGATTTTCTTCTTTGCACCATTTAATTGCATCATCAAGAAGTTTATAACCTGCGCCTTCCAATTTTCTATCGGGATGCTGCGTAACAAACAGATCATAATTAAATGCAATGCGTATTGAGTTGAAGCCAAGTGATTTAATAAGATGAATGTCTTCCTTTGTAATATAATTTTCTCTAAATGAATCCCAGAATACATTTGATTCATCTTCGCCCACAAGTACTTTAAACAAATTGTAAATCAATCGCGGCGAGCTTGTTTTTTCAAACTTGAACATATAACCTTCGGGCAGAAGCCAGTTGCCAATCCCAATTCCTTTAAGCAGCAACGGTTTCCCATCCGGCGAAATAATTTCTTTTCCCTTTACGCCAACAAATTGGTTTGTTTGTGCTAAGGAAAATGAAAAGAATATAATGCTTAAAATAAAGTACGATGATATTTGTTTAATGTTTTTCTTCATTGCAATCGCTTTTAATTTTTGTTTTAGATGTTGAATTGAAAATATACATTCCTCTGCTTGAGCAATGCGGGCAGTGCTTTTCTGTTATAACAACAGTTTCAGTTTTATTTGAGAATAGTTTATTAAAAAACAATTTGATGCTGTTTATAACTTTCATTCTTTATTTTTTTCTAATGATTGTTCGAGCATCCATTTATAAAGTTCTTCGTTGTTGTAAGTTTCCGTCCACGAATCGTGATTTGCTTCAGGATAAACAGTAAACTTAACATCCGAGCCGCAGGATTTTAATCTTTCCACCATAATTTCAGAAGAACTTACCGGAACTACAACATCCTTTGCTCCATGAAAAACCCAGATCGGTAAATGCTTGATTGTGCATGCAACTGATGGAACGCTCCATCCGCAAACAGGCGCAATAGCAGCAAACCTGTTCGGATTAGCAAGCGCCAAAGACCATGTTCCGTTACCTCCCATACTTAATCCAGTTATATAAATTTTATTTTTATCAACTCTGTAATTTGCTTCAATCTCATCTAAAAGAGCCGAAAGTATATCAACATTCCAAAAAATATTTTCGGGGCATTGAGGTGAAACTACAATAAAGGGAAAATCTTTACCTTCGTTAATTAATTTCGGCAGCCCGTGTATTTTTACTTTTTCAATATCTGTACCTCTTTCGCCTGCGCCATGAAGAAATAGAACAAGTGGATATTTTTTGTCTGTTTCTTTATAATCCTTTGGAAGATAGAGAAGATAGTTTGCGGTTAGTTTAATTGAGATTTCTTTCTCAAAGTTAAACGCCAATTGTTTTTCCGATTGAGCAAAAATAGATATTGATGTGAGCATAGTAAACACTAATAAAGTTAGTAAATAATTTTTCATAAATCCTCCGCTAAATTTGTAAAAAAAAAGATGATATTCTCTCGAATAACATCTTTAGTAGTTTTTAATTTTTCTTATAAACTCTCACATAATCAACTTCCATTTTTGCAGGAAAATCACCCGGCTCAATACCCTGTGCGCCGCCCCAGCTTCCGCCGACCGCAACATTTAATATCAAGTGAAACCTTTTATCAAAGGGCCAATATTGCCAATCTTTATTTTCGTTTTTGAATGTGAAGTACTTTGTCTTATCAATGTAAAAATCAATATGATCTTCAAACCATTCGATTGCGTAAAGATGGAACGCTGTTGTAGCTGTTGCAACAGGCAGCGTAGCTGTTTTTTGCGTTCCGATTACATGGTTGTATGCTTTTGTGTGAACAGAACCGTGAACAACATTTGGGTTATAGCCAACATGCTCCATAATATCAATCTCACCGCTTTCGGGCCAGCCGCCGTATTCCCAATCTGTGGATAACATCCATATTGCGGGCCACGTGCCAAGTCCGGTTGGTATTTTTGCAGAAACTTCAATTCTGCCGTAAGTCCAGTCGCCTTTATATTTAGTTCTCATACGTGCAGATGTGAAATACTTGTTTTGGTATTCTTCATAAATTGCTTTAATAATTAAGCGCCCTCCTTCAATGTATGAATTTTCAGCGCGCGCAGTATAGTATTGTAATTCGTTGTTGCCGCCTCCGTCGCCGTTTACTTCATGTTCCCATTTTGTCAAATCAATAGTTGATTTGGAGAACTCATCATTCCATACCAAAGTGTAACCTGGTATTTGGGGGATACTATCAGGAGGAGTTGTCGGCGTATTTTCATCATCTTTACTGCATCCGGCAAAAGCCATTGTGATAATAGTAAAGCACAATGCAACCGTTTTAATTAGAATTTTCATTTCATCACCGTTTTATTTTTAATTAATCAATCAGCTCAAATTGAGCTTCTTTAACATCGGCAGAATTAGTTCCAACATAAACTTTAAAGGTCCCGGGTTCTGATTTGAATTTCATATCGGCGGCAGTAAATCTCAAATCTTTTTCGCTGATAGAAAATTCAACGGTTTTTGTTTCACCTTTATTAAATAAAATTTTCTTAAATCCTTTTAATTCTTTTACAGGACGAGTAACGCTTCCAACAAGATCCTGAACATAAAGCTGCACAACTTCCTCGCCGTTAAAATCACCTGTGTTTTTAACTTTAATAGAAATTTTCAACTCATCGTTTTTAGAGATTTTATTTTTGCTTAAAACCAAATCTTTATATTCAAAGTTAGTGTAACTTAATCCATATCCAAAAGGATAAAGCGGTGTTAAAGGCAAATCAAGATATTGGGATGTATAATGATTTGATTTATCGCCGGGTCTTCCGGTGTTTTTTTGATTGTAGTAAATAGGAACCTGTCCCACAGTTCTTGGAAAAGTTACAGGAAGTTTTCCGCTCGGATTATATTCGCCATACAAAACTTTAGTAATAGCATCACCGGTTGTTGTACCGGCAAACCATGTTTCTAAAATTGCGTTTGCATTTTCATTCAGCCAGTTGATGGAAAGCGGTCTGCCGTTCATTAAAACAACAATAATTGGCTTGCCTGTTTTATAGATTTCTTTTGCAAGATCTTCCTGAACGCCTGGTAAATCCAATGTTGATCTGCAGCTTGCTTCACCGCTCATTCCTTTACCTTCACCGAGGCAAAGAATTACAACATCAGAATTTTTTGCAGCTTCAATTGCGGCGTTAAAACCTTCCTTATTATCATCTTCAAGTTTACAGCCTTCGGCATAAATAAGTTGTGTTTTATTTTTAAGATAAGATTGCAAACCATCAAGCACAGTAACCACATCGGCAGTATCGGCTAAACCTTCCCAGCCGCCTGTTGGATGAAATGAAGAATTTGCAAGAGGTCCTATTACGGCAATTTTTTTATACTCTTTTTTAAGCGGAAGTATTTGATCCTGATTTTTTAAAAGTACGATAGATCTTTTTGCAACTTCAAGTGCGGCATTCTTAATTTCCGATGTCATTATATTTTTTTGTTCGCGTTCTTTACTGCAATATTTATAAGGATTGTCAAATAAGCCTATCATAAATTTTATTCTTAAAATCCTACGAACGGATTCGTCAATAACAGCAACATCAACTTTTCTTTCTTCAACAAGAGATTTTAGATGAAGTATGTAAGCGCGAGATTCCATATCCATATCAAGTCCGGCATTGATAGCAATATCGCCGGCTTGTTTCAAATCTGCGGCAACTCCATGGTTTATCATTTCGCCGATAGAATTCCAATCGCTAACAACAAAGCCATTAAATTTCCATTCACTGCGCAAAATATCTGTTAATAAATATTTGCTGCCGGATGAAGGCACTCCACCGATCTCGTTAAACGCAGCCATAAATGTATGAACGCCTGCATCAATAGAAGATTTGAAAGGCGGAAGATAAACATCGCGGAAAGTACGTTCGGAAAAATCAACAGTATTATAATCACGCCCGCCTTCAGCACCGCCGTAACCAGCATAATGTTTTGCACAAGCAATAATATTATTTTCGGAAAGATCGCCTTGATAACCGCGAACACGAGCAGCAGCCATTAAAGAACCAAGATAAACATCTTCGCCGGAGCCTTCCATAATTCTGCCCCATCGCGGGTCGCGGGCAATATCAACCATTGGAGAAAACGTCCAGTGTATTCCCGCTGCCGATGCTTCATAAGCCTGCCAGTGAGCGGATTGTTCGATTAGTTCCGGCTGCCATGTTGCTGCTTCACCAAGCGGAACAGGAAATGTTGTTTTGAATCCGTGTATAACATCAAGCCCAAAAATTAAGGGGATTTTTAATCTGGATTCGTTAACTGCAACTTTTTGCAGCTCATAAGTAAACTCTGCACCGATTGCATTTAGAAACGAACCGATTTTTCCGGTACGGATCATTTCTTTGTATTCATTTGGAACGGTTACTTTAACTGTTGGTCCCCATCCAATTCCGTAAGAAAGCTGGTTAAGCTGTCCGATTTTTTCTTCGAGAGTCATCAAAGCAAGCACTGAATCAATGCGAGCTTCAATTGTTTTTGCCGCAGGTTTGTTTTCCGGTTTATAAACAAATCCGCTTGTTAAGAGAACTATCAGGGAAAAAAGTACGATAAAATGTTTTTTCATTTTTATATCTCCATAAAAGAAAAGAATTTAATTAAAGTTTTAAAAAGTAGTTTATTCATCTTAATAAAAAGCCCCTTGCTTCGGCATATAACAAGAAGTAAGGGGCGCCATAAATTAGTACGAAAGGCTCGATGTACTAAATTTTTCTAATTCGAAATAATATTATGCTCGGTTTTAATTATTTCATTCCATATTAACGCTGCCGAACCAAGCACTGCACTATTTCCTTCGGGCAAGCCTGAAGGAAGAATTTTAACTTTGTTTTTAAATACATGGAATAAGTTTTCTTCAAGTGATCTTTTGGTCGGCTCAATAATCATATTACCTGCCAATGCAAGCCCGCCAAACAATATTATTGCTTCGGGGCTTGTAACCGTTATTGCGTCTGCAAGTTTAAAACCGAGAACTTTGCCAGTATATTCAAACGCTTCTATTGCAAGTTTATCACCTGCAAGGGCAAGCGAATAAATCATTTTGGACTCAAGATCGTTATAGCTGATATTTCTTAAAGCGCTGTCTTCATTAGATTTTGCAAGTAGTTCCATTACGGTGCGTTTTATTCCGGTTGCCGAAGCGTAAGTTTCGAGGCATCCTTTTTTACCGCAGCCGCAAGTTCGTCCGGCAGGATCATAAACCATGTGCCCTATTTCTCCGGCAAAACCATCCGAGCCATAAACCAATTTGCCGTCAACAACAACGCCACTGCCCAAACCAGTTCCGAGTGTAATAACAATAAAATCCTTCATTCCTTTTGCAGCGCCAAAAAGCATTTCGCCTATTGCAGATGCGTTTGCATCGTTTGTAATTGCTGCGGGAACATCATAGTATTGTTTTAATATCTCTACAACATTTACTAATCCCCATTTTAAATTTGGGGGATTTTCCACAGTGCCGCGATAATAATTAGCATTAGGCGCACCAACTCCAACACCTTTTAAAATACATTTATCGGAAATTGAACTAAAAATCCTTTCAATTTCGGGATGCAATCTTGCAAAAAGATCAGCCGCGCTATTATGTGCTTTAGTTGGTATTGAAGATTCTGCAATGCAATTTCCTTTAATATCTACAAATCCAAAAGCTGTATTGGTGCCGCCGACGTCAATACCGAGAGTAACTTCTGTTTTCATTATCAACCTTATGCTTTAGCTGTTTCTTTAAAAGTTGGGATATGACCCTTTATGCCGTAAAAAGCTATATAAGCATAGCAAAAAACAGGTAAAATAAATGCATGATGAATTCCGATGGTATCAGCAAAATATCCCTGTATTAAAGGAATTATTGCTCCGCCAACAATTGCCATACAAAGAATGCCTGATCCCTGTCCTGTATGTTTTCCAAGTCCATCAATAGCAAGTGTAAAAATAGTAGGGAACATAATTGAGTTGAATAATCCTACCAAAAGAATAGACCACATTGCAACTGCACCAAGAGAAAGCATAGAAACAGCAACTAATATAGCAGCTACAATTGCATTAAAAGCAAGTACGGTGCCGGGCTTAATTTTTCTTTGAACTGCGGAACCGATAAATCTGCCGACCATTGCGCCGCCCCAATAAAACGAAACCAATTTACCTGCTTCCGATTCTACTAACGAGCTATCTAAAAAACTAAAATATTTAACTAAAAAACTTCCGATTGAAACTTCGCCCCCAACATAAACGAATATTGCAACTGCGCCTAATACCAAATGTTTGTAGCCCCATGCGCTTGTATGATGATGATCAAAACTTCCACCTTCGCCGGAACTTGAAGATTGAGATGATGCTTCAATTTGAGGTAACTTTATAATTGCAAATACTGCGGCTATTATAAATAACACTGCAGCCAAGCCAAGATATGGATATTGAACTGCAATAGCTTCTGTTAATTTGTAAGCTTCAACTTCGGCGGGTAACATAGTTTTTAATTCATCTGCAGTTTTAATTGCTGTTGTTAAAATTAAAAGTGAACCGAAATAAGGTGCGATTGTTGTTCCTAACGAATTGAAAGCCTGAGTTAGATTAAGTCTGCTCGAAGCAGTTTCCGGTTTGCCAAGTATTGCAACATAAGGATTTGCAGCAACTTGAAGCAGCGTGATGCCGGAAGCTAAAATGAAAAATGCAAAAAGAAATACAGGATATGATCTTAAACCTGCAGCAGGATAGAATAATAATGTTCCAATTCCTGCAGTTACCAAGCCGATTACAATCCCTTTTTTATAGCCGATCTTCTCAACAATTTTTCCGGAAGGCAAAGACACAACAAAGTATGCAAAGAAAAAGCAAAATTGAATAAGCATTGATTCAAAATAACTTAATGAAAAAACATTTTGAAGATGTGGAATAAGAATATCGTTTAAGCAGGTTATGAAGCCCCACATAAAAAATAATGATGTAAGAACGACTAACGCCGGTGTGTAATTTGCATTAGAATTATTTACAACACTACCGGTTGAAGTTGAAGGAGATGAAATAGCCATCAGTAACTCCTGAAAAGTTTATGAATTAATAAAACGAATTATAAATTTCAGTAAAGAATTTTTATTTAATCCAATTATTATGCCCAAGTATTTTGCTTAAAATTACTGTTATTAAAAGAACATAATTAACATTGCCGTCTTTAATGCAAATATCTCTTATTATTTTGATAATGTATGCTTATTAAATTGATAAGCAATTAATGAATTTTTAAACAAAGGCAATTCAAATTTTACCTATAAATATTAAACTGGATATAGTCTATATTTGTGCGGTAATTATTAAAAATCCATTAAAGTTTTACTTATTTGATGAACATCGAAAAAATATTTTACATAATACTAAGCACAGCGCTTGTTACGGTGTTTATTTTATTTACTTTTATATTTTCAACAGACGGATTGAACCCAGGAAAATCTGTAAAGCAAAAAACCATTTACTTTGTGGATAACATTTCTTCTGCACATCAAAAAGTTATAGATATTTTTAACGAGCGTAATAAAGGTTTGATTAAAGTTGAAACCATAAATCTCTCTTTTGAAAAATTTAGTACTAACGAAAGAAAAGAACTTTTAGCCAGATATTTAAGGAGTAAAAACAACAGGATTGATATTTTTTCTGTTGACCAAATTTGGGTACCGCGCTTTGCTAAGTGGAGCGTTACTCTGCAAAATTATTTTGATAGCGCTGAAATAAAGAACATAATACCAAGCGCGCTTAAAACTTGTTACACCGATAATCAACTTTTGGCTGTGCCGCTTTATCTTGATGTTGCCGTTATGTTTTACAGGGATGATCTTCTAAAAAAACAAAAAGATTATAAACAAATTATAGCGGAACTTGATAGTTCAATTACGTGGGAAAAATTTATTTCTCTAAATAACAAAGCGGCTAATTCAGCAGAAAAGCGTTTTATTTTTCAAGCCGATGCTTACGAAGGATTGCTTTGCCAGTTTACCGAGTTGATGGATAACCAGAATAATCCAATTATAAATGGCGATAAAAAAATTTTGATAAATACGGCAGAAGGGAAAAAAGCATTGCAGCTTTTAGTTGATCTCGTTGACAAGTATAAAATATCGCCCGCAGAAGTAACTCATCTTAAAGAAAACGAAAGTTATAAATTATTCAGCAATAACGATGCGCTTTTTGTACGCGGCTGGTCCAGTACGTACGATGATGAGAACGATTATCTCTCTGCCGATAAACAAAAGAATGTTAAGATGGCTCCAACGCCTTATTTTACAGGCACAAAACCGTCTTCCGTTTACGGCGGATGGAATTTGATGATCTCGAAATTTTCCGAAAAAATACCGGAGGTTGTTAAGTTTGCCAAATTTTTGCTGAGTGAAGAATCTCAAAAAATTATGTACGAAGAACAAAAATATCTGCCCATTGTTAGCTCTGTTTACACTGATACAAACTTTACAAACACATATCCGGAATTAGAGTTTTACAGGCGACTTTTCGGCAGCGGAGTTCACAGACCTTTTTTAGAAGAGTACACAAATGTTTCGGATATACTTTCACATTATATAAATCTTGCTATTAAAAAAGAGATTTCTGTTAATGACGCTTTATCTGAAGCAGAAAAAAAAATAAACGAAAAAATTATTTCGGCTAAGTGAATATGCTCGGTAAAAATTTCTTTAGAAAATTAAAAGAATATCATTTTGAGTTTAAACATGTTACGGTTTTATTCATCATACTTTTTGCATTCCAGCTTATTGTTTCATTTATCAATAAGGCGGCGGTTAAAAATTTTCTAAACAGCACGCAGGATTGGTATCAAAAAGATTCTGCAGAGGAAATTGCAAATCTTACAGCAACATCATTAGAACTTGTACTCGAATCAATACAGGCAAAAAAAGTTATCAGCATTGAAGATGAAAATAAAGTTGTACAGGCATTTGATATTATTTTTAGTCAGCAGCAGCTTAAACATAATATTGAAGGACTTTACATTTTAGTTAGGTTGAATGACGAAATTCATGCTATTGACGATGGCAGAACTTTATATTCGTTTTTAATAAATCATAGCAAGGTTTATCAGCATGTAGATGATAAGAAAATCGAAGCCATTAAAATGTATCGTTCCATTGAAAAGGAACTTAGCAGAGATGAACAAATAAAAAGCATTGCAACGGATAAAAAAACTTTTAACATTTTTGTTCCGTTTGTTTTAAATGGCGAGTATGTTGGCGCAGTTTATATGAAGAACTCGCCCGATTTTAGTTTTATAAGTAATCAAATCATCAGTAACTATGATGAGACTTCGGTTATTTATCTATCTTTAATTTTACTTGGTTTGCTTGCAATGTACTTTATATCATCATACACAGTTAAGGAAAGAGACGATACACAAAAGATGCTGTTTGATGAGCACGAAACCAATCTTAAAAAGCAAATCAATTATGAAAAGGAGCTTATCTTTACAAAGCGTATTTATCACACGCATCATAAAGCGGAAAAGATAATGGGCTTTATTAAAGAAGATTTACGAATGCTTTCGCCTGATAATATAAGCGATACAAAATACCGCGTTACAAAATATTCCAATTTTATTTCGCGAGTTATTTATGATATGAAATGGTACGATCCGCCTCTTCAGACAATACGAAATCAGATATTTAGAACAAACCTTAACGAAGTAATAAAGTTTATTGTTGATAATATATTTTTAAGAATATCAACAAAATCAAATTCGTTTGAAATAAAAATGGAAACCGATTCTGAACTGCCGCCTGTTTCTATAAACGAGTTTGTAGTTTGGGAAATAATTGAACCGCTTATACAAAACAGTATTGATCACGGCGGTGAAAACAACATTACAATTACCTGTAAAACAAAATTTGATGAAATCTCAAATAAATCTTACATAATAATTGAAGATAACGGAAAAGGTATAAAAAGAGATTTGCTGGAAGAAAATGAAGACGGAATAAAAAATTTATTTATCGAAAACGTAACAACAAAAGAAGCCGGCTTGCAAAACTCCGGCTACGGCTGTTACATCGCTTACGAAATTTCCAAAAGATGCGGCTGGGATATTGATGCTGAAAATATCGGCACCGGCGGATGCCGCTTTACAATAACAATCTATAACTAACGGAATATGAAATGATTTTTGAAGGAAGAAATATCAACATACTTTTAATTGAAGATGAAGATTATGATGTAAGAAGGGTAATGAATACAATCAAACCTTTTGAAGAACGAATGAGGGTTGTTGAAATTGTTTCAAACGGAATGGCGGCGCTGGAGTTTTTGAAAGGCAATAAAGGAAAGTTTGATGTTGTTATTATGGATTATCAAATTGCCGGCGGAATTATGGGTGAAGCGCTTATCCAAAAAATTAAAGATATAGACGGCTCCATTCAAATAATTGTTATCACTAAAATGACAATAAACCTTACCGATTATAATTTTGCTAATAAACTTATTAAAGCGGGCGCATTCTGGTACTGCACAAAATATCCGGGCGATATTGAAGATTTTATTTATCAGCCGACTGATTTTGTTATGAGCATTTTTAATGCTTACGAAAAATGTTTGCTTGAGCGTGAGAGATTGCGTTCTTATCAAAAGATGAGCAGGAATGTTGAAGATATTTTGATACAGAAAAAAATCATTGGGCAATCCGATATTATGCTGGAGCTGAAAGAAGAAATTAATAAGTTTGCACACAGCAATGTTAATACACTTATCAGGGGCGCTTCCGGCACAGGCAAAGAATTGGTTGCATATAATATTCACTATAGCAGCGATAGGAAGTTAGAAAATTTCATAATCATAAATTGCGGAAGTTTACCGAGCCAGCTTGTGGAAAGTGAATTATTCGGCTATGAAAAAGGCGCATTTACCGGCGCCGATAAAAAGAAACTTGGCTTGTTTGAAATTGCAAACCATGGCACAATTTTTTTAGATGAGATTACCGAGTTGCCTTTGCAAGCACAGGTAAAACTGCTCCGCGTTATTCAGGATGGCGAGATAGAAAAAATTGGCAGACTTGAAAAAATAAAAGTTGATGTAAGAATTATTGCCGCAACAAACCGCAACATAGAAGAAGAAGTTAGAGAAAAAAGATTCCGCGAAGATTTGTATTACAGGCTTAATGTATTGCCAATTTATGTTCAGGATTTGAAAAGAAGAACTTCCGACATTCCGCTGCTGATAGAATACTTTTTATCCAACATAAGTATTGATATGGGAAAAGATAAACCAGAAATTCCTGATGAGACAATGAAAATATTTATGAATTATGATTGGCCCGGCAACGTGCGCGAACTTAAAAATGTTGTACAACGTATGTTATTCAGTTCCGAAGGACGAATAACTCCGATGCTTGCAAAACGCGCGCTTGGTATTCAGGAATCGCTTGCATCAACAAACGAATTTGGTTTTGGAGATGTTTTTAATACCGAAAATATTCTTCCGTTAAAGGACATGGAAAAAGTTTTGCGTGAAAGATATTTTAAGTTTGTAAGATTAAACTCTGATTCCGATACGGACGCCGCAAAAAAATTAGGCTTGGCACCGCCAAACTATTACAGAATGGCAAAGGAATTGGGATTAAAGAACAGCTAAAGTATATTTTAATAACAGCAGCAAACTTAAACCAGTACTTTATAATATTAGTCAATTTTTAATTTGCGAATTTAATAGAACAATGCAAGTTAGCTTTTAGAAATCTCAGGATAGCCAATAGCATAAGATTCCCAATTACCGAGATTAGAAAAACTGAGAGATAGTATATTATAATATAATAAGTAAGGCTGCAATATTTTATGGAGAATTATAAATTATTTAAGAGAAACTTACTTGAAATTATTATGAAAATCTATGAGTATAAGTTTAAGAAATGTTAAAAGGAGAACTTTATTTGTGTATGTTTTAACTGAATACAAAAATAAGTGTAATAAAAAAACTCACGCAATCATTGAACAGATCGAAACTATAAATAATGAAATTATTGATTATAGTAGAGCAATGGTTTTTGAATCAGAAAAGTTTATACATTTTAATTATTATCGAATTGACGACAAATCGTATCCATTTAGACTTGAGATCGGAATTGAAGGAGAAAAAAACAAATACTCATTAAGTTTTGGAAAAGATAGTAATCTTATCACTGAAATTTATTATGAAAATATAAGTGATGAGGAATTATTAAAATATACATTCGATCTATTATATAATTTTCTTCATAGTAATATTCAATTGAAAGAGACAATATGGAACAATATAATTGTTAGGACAGAATTTACTATTGAAAGGCTGCAAAGTTCAGACGGATTTAAATATAATTTTGGAAGAAGAAATAGACCTTTATTCTTTTGGCAGAAACCAAAAGTTAAAATAACAAATTATATCCCTTGGATAGAATCGTAAAAATCTTTGATAGCAATCTTTTTATTTATTGCTTAATTTTGAACAGTTAATTGGGTTTACTACAAACAACGTATTTTTATTTATTGAAACTCTTTTTATTCAATTTTACGATCTGCAAAAAAAATGAGACTCACACGTGCAATAATTAATATTTCTAATCTTAAAAAGAATTATCTTAATATTAGAAAGAAAGTTAAATCGGCTAAGATTATGGCGGTGGTTAAAGCTGATGCTTACGGACACGGTGTTAAAACAGTTGTTGATGCTTTAATTTCTTTGGGTAAAAACAAACCCGAATATTTTGCAGTTGCAACCGCCGATGAAGGAATTGAACTGAGAAATCTTAATATCAATCAGCCAGTGCTTATTTTTGATCCGGTTGATGAGCCGCAGGTTAATAAATTTTTTAAGTATGATTTAATTCCTTCTATTTTTACAAAACATCACATAAATATTTTATTAAGAGAAAAGAAAAAACTAAAAATCAAAAAGCCGATTAAAGTTCATATAAAAGTTAATACCGGAATGAACAGGCTTGGCGTTGATTACCGCAGCGCAGTTGATTTTGTTGAAGTGTTATCAAAGTTACCTGATTTTGAAATTGACGGAATATTCACTCACTTTGCAACATCGGATGAAGTAAATAATTCTTTTGCAAAACTTCAGATTAAAAGATTTACCAATGTAATTAACGATTTAAAACTGAAAAAAATAAATTACGGATTAGCGCACGCAGCAAACAGCGGCGCAATCGTTGATTATCCCGAATCGTATTTCGATATGGTGCGTCCGGGAATTTCGCTGTACGGATATTTTCCATCTCAGCAAACTTCCGAATTTATAAAATTATATCCGGTAATGTCGCTTGTTTCAAATGTTTCTTCAGTTGAGGAAATTGAAGTTGGCGAAACTGTAAGTTACAGCAGAAGGTTTACAGCAAAATCAAAAACTAAAATTGCATCAGTTCCCGTTGGTTATGCCGATGGTTTCAGGCGAGCTTTAACTAACAAAGCAAAAGCAATAATCAAAGGAAAAGTGTATAATCAAATTGGGACTGTTACGATGGATAGAATTATGTTTGATGTTAGGAATGATAAAATTAATGTAAACGATGAAGTAATACTTCTCGGTAAAAATGGTAAATTAGAAATTACTGCATGGGATTGGTCGGATTTAATTAACACAATTCCTTACGAAGTAACTTGCGGTATAAGTAAAAGAGTTCCAAGAGTTGTTAAACAATGATAGACTTTATTAAAAATTATATAACTCAAAGCATTACACTTGCTGCAAATAATTTGCGGCTTAATAATCAGCAGATTGAAGTTGTAGCATTGTTAAAATCGGAAATCACTAATTCTGAAAATCTGGGTGATGATCTGATAAATATGAAAAAAACAACCGAGCTATCTCTGCTGGCAATAAGGCTGAATGAGATTTATAATTTGCTTACTCAAAATCAATTGGATTTTTTGCGTATATCCGATCAGTTTAAGGAACACAGCAGATATCTTATAAAAGATCTGGGGCACATGCTTGATATTACCACGCCGTCATCTTTTTTATCTGCTATATCCAAAATAAGAAAGACGACAGTTTTTGCTAAAGAAGAAATTAAAGTTGATCTTTCCAAAAGAATACCCGCAGATGAACCGTTTGAAAATATTTCCAAAATTATCAAACCGGAAAAAAAAGCTGATATTCCTTCCGTTAAAAGTGAACAGAAAGAAATTGTAAATAACTTTGAATCAACAATACTTTTACCTATAAAACAGATAGACAATTTGTTGAAGTTGATTTCTCAAAATAAATTTGATCATGGCGAACTTGATAATTTTGCTGAGATAATGAACAACAATGCAATTCTATCAAACAGTATCGGGTTTGATATTTTATCTGAGATGCACAGGATAGTTTCAAAATCTTTGCAGCTTATTAAAAGCAGGGATTTAATGCCCGGCAAAGAAGTTATTCAAAATATACGCGCTTGTTTAATAGTAATTGTTGCCGTTGTGCGCAATAAAGATGTTGATATAAACATTTATTTAAGGCACGCGGAAGAGTTCGGTAAAAAATTATCACAAATAAAAAGTTAGGAATTACATTGAAAAATCTTTACGCAATAATAATGGCTGGCGGCGTTGGTTCAAGATTTTGGCCCCGCAGTAAGAAAAAACTTCCCAAACAGTTATTAAATATTTTCGGCGGTACCACCATGATTCAGGCTACTGTTGAAAGGCTATCAGGATTGATTGAAAAGGAAAATATTTTCATCATTACCAATGAACTGCAAAGCCCGGAAATTAGAAATCAACTTAGCGAACTTCCTGCAGAAAATATTATTGAGGAACCATTCGGAAGAAACACAGCTGCCTGTATCGGCTTGGCGGAAATTATTATCAAAGCTAAAAATCCAGATGCCGTTACAATTGTGCTTCCTGCAGATCACATAATTAAAGATGCGGAATTGTTTAAAGCTACAATTTCAAGCGCCGCTAAGTTTGCCAATGATTCTAAAGGTCTTGTTACGATTGGCATTTTGCCCACGCGTCCGGAAACAGGCTATGGATATATTCAGATTAACGATACCCCGATTGATTATAATATTTATAAAGTTGTAACTTTTGCCGAAAAACCAAATTATGCAACTGCGCTTCGTTTTGTGGAAAGCGGAGATTTTATGTGGAATAGTGGAATGTTCATCTGGCGCGCCGACGTTATTCTTGATGAAATAAAAAATCTTATGCCCGATTTGCACGAAGGATTAGTTAATATTGAAGCCTGCTTTAACTCGGCAAATTATAAAGATGAATTGAAAAAGATTTATGCTCAGTTAAAAAAGATTTCAATTGATTACGGCATAATGGAAAAATCCAATAAAGTATATTTAACCAAGGGCAGTTTTAACTGGAGCGATGTTGGAAGTTGGGAAGAAGTTTATCAGCTATCCGAAAAGAATGAAAGCGGTAATGCAGTTATTGGAAAAGTTTATACAAACAGCGTAATGGATTCGTACATTTATTCGCCCGATAAAGTTACTGCAGTTATAGGTTTGGATAATGTAATAGTAATACACCACGAAGACGCAGTGCTTGTTTGCCGCCGCGATAATGCACAGGATGTAAAAGAAATTGTTGATTTCTTAAAAATCAATAAAATGGATGAGTATTTGTAAAAGACGAGTGTTTTCTTCTTCTATCTTGCTTATCAGGGCATCTTGCTTTTTAAGTGTTGCTGTTTGAAAGTTCTAAAAAACAATTGTACACTGATTGGACTAATTAGTTAAAATCATAAACGATCATAAAAATCAGCGTACTATAAAAGGCAGTTTAAGGTTTAGACAGATAGGTGAAGGACTTACTTCACATAATTTCACAATATCATAGCAGCGTAAATTATATTCGGAAATTATTATTTAAGTAAATAATTTTACGCAGCAGATTTAAGGTATTATATTCAATTCAAATTTTTACAGGTTTAATTTTAAGATAAACTATTGACTTAAAGGAATCCGTTTGTTCATAATAAAATCCCCGATCGTAGAAACAAAAAAAGTTCACGAAAATATATTCATCCAGAAAATTCATTCGCCGGAAATTGCGTCAATTATAAAGCCCGGTCAATTTCTAAACATCCGTGTTTCTGAAAATACATTTCCGCTGCTCAGAAGACCATTCAGTATTTGCAATGTTGAAGGTGAACATATTTTTTTGATGTTTAATATTTTTGGTGAAGGAACAAAAATATTAGCAAATAAAAAATCCGGCGAACTTGTTGATATACTCGGACCTCTTGGCAACGGTTTTAATACGGATGATGATTTTACCGATGCAATTATTGTAGCTGGCGGATTGGGCGCAGCGCCGTTTCCATATCTTACCAGAAAATTAAATGGCAGCAAAAAAATAATCAGTTTTATTGGCGGAAGAACAAAACTTGATGTTATCACTTACGGATTGGAAAACTGCATTTTATCTTCCGATGACGGCTCAATTGGATTTAAAGGTAATGTAGTTCAATCTTTAGAAAATAATCTTGATAAAATTGATATAAGCAAATCTAAAATATTTGCTTGCGGACCAAATGCAATGCTTCGCGCATTAAAAGAATTTTGTTTGGTTCATAATCTTAATTGCGAAGTTTCAACAGAGTGCGCAATGGCTTGCGGATTCGGTATTTGCCAGGGCTGCCCGATTGAATCAACACAAAATCAGGATAAATATCTTTTAGTTTGTAAAGATGGACCGGTTTTCAATATCAAGGATGTTGTGATATGAGCAAAGTAGATCTATCGGTAAACATCGGCTCATTAAAATTACGCAATCCGATTATGCTTGCAAGCGGCACAGTTGGATACGGAAATGAAATTGCTGAATTTTCCGACTTGAATAAACTCGGCGCAATCGTAACAAAATCAATAAGTTTAAAACCGCGCAAAGGAAATCCGCCGCAGCGTATTGTAGAAACTCCGGCTGGAATGTTAAATGCAATCGGGCTTGCAAATGTTGGCGTTGAGGAATTTCTTAAAGATAAAATTCCGTTCCTAAAAAATTATGATGTGCCTCTTATTTGTAACATTGCCGCAAGCACTGTTGATGAATATGTGGAATGCACAAAAATCTTAACTGAAGAAGAAACAATAAAAGCCTTTGAAATAAATGTTTCGTGCCCGAACGTTAAAGACGGCGGATTGCAATTTGGCAATGATAAATTTGCCGTTGGAAATGTTACTGCAAAAGTTAGAGCGGTAACAAATAAACCTTTGATAATAAAACTTTCGCCGAATGTTTCGTACATATCCGAGTTTGCACAGGTTGTAAAAGATGAAGGCGGCGATGCGGTTTCGGCAATTAATACATTGGTTGGAACATCTTTTAATATCTTTACACGTAAACCAAAAATTTTTAATGTAAACGGCGGACTTTCAGGTCCTGCGATAAAACCAGTTGCACTTGCAAAGGTTTTGGAAATATCCAGAAAAGTTGATATTCCAATTATCGGTATTGGCGGCATAATGAACTGGAAAGATGTTATTGAGTTTATGATTGTCGGCGCATCAGCAGTACAGATTGGAACACTAAATTTTATTGATCCGGCTGCAGCCGAAACGATAATAAGCGAACTTGAAGTTTTTTGTTCGACATCGGGTGTAGAAAAATTATCCAAAATAACAGCATCATATATTATCTAAATGGAAATAGAACAATCGTTAAATAAGTTGTTTTCACTTCACACTTTCGGTATTAAACTTGGATTGGAAAACATTCAAAATTTTCTAAATCATCTCGGCAATCCGCAAAAAAGTTTAAAGACAATTCATGTTGCCGGTTCAAACGGAAAGGGAAGTACTTCATCATTTATTGCAAGCATTTTAATGGAGAGCGGTTTCAGAGTTGGTTTATATACTTCGCCGCACTTTGTAAAATTTAATGAAAGAATTTCTATTGACGGCAAACAAATCTCCGATAACTACGTTGCAAATTTTATTGAAAGAAACCAGCAGTTTATTGATGATAACGGATTAACGTTTTTTGAAGTTACTACTGCGATGGCATTTGAATATTTTGTTTCGCGAGAAGTTGATTATGCAGTTATTGAAACAGGACTTGGCGGAAGGCTTGATGCAACAAATGTTTTGCAGCCGCTTGCTTGTGTTATCACTTCTATCAGTCTTGAACACACAAATATTCTCGGCAGCAAAATTGAAGATATTGCTTTTGAAAAAGCTGAGATAATAAAATCGAAAACAAAAACATTTATCGGGATGCTTCCTGAAGATGCTATTATGGTAATTGAAAAAAAATGCAGCACAGTAAATTCGCAGTTGTTTTGTCTGGAAGAATATATAAATCAAAAAGATGATCATATTGAACTTTACACGGAAGAACTTGAGTTTGATGATTGGGAAGTTCCGCTGCAAGGAAAGTTTCAGAAGTATAATGCAGCGCTTGCTTCTTTAACAGTTGCTAAAACTTTTGGAATTGATGATCCTTCTGTGATTACCAATGGTATTAAGAATGTAATAAACAATACTAAGCTTCAGGGGCGATATGAAACTGTTTGGCAATCGCCAAAATTAATTTTGGATTCAGCTCACAACCCTGAAGGAATAAATTGCTTTGTTAAAGAGTTTTTGAAAGAAAGAAAATCTTATAAAGAAAATATTTTGTTATTCGGCGCTATGAATGATAAAAGCATCGAAACGATGCTTGAACTTATTAGAAGTCCTTTCGATAAAATTTATTTTATTCAAATAAATTACGAGCGGTCAGCTACAATAGAGCAATTAAAAGCAATTGCCGGTAAAATAAATTTATCTTTTGAGGAAGTAAAAAACTTAAAGCAGTTTTTAGTAAATCATTTGCAGGGCGATGGAAATAACTGCCTTGTTGTTACCGGAAGTATGTATTTGCTGGGCGATGTGAAAAAACTTTTGGAGGAAATTAAATCTTGACAATATTAATCAATGTATGTAAGTTTGGCTAAGACCTCGAACGACTTTCATACAATTAAAGAATTCCCCGAGAGCTTATCATGGATTTTACCAATTTGAAAACATTTAATATTAAACATTATCAAACAAATTAAAGGTGCTGCAAATGCCGATGGACATCTCTGAACTTAAATCAAAAAAGATTGTTGAATTAAACGAAATTGCCAAAGAACTTAATATTGTTGGCTACAGCGATTTAAGAAAACAAGAACTTATCTTTAAGATTTTAGAAGCACAGACATCTAAAGACGGATTAACATTTTCTAAAGGAGTACTTGAAGTACTGCCCGACGGTTATGGCTTTTTAAGATCATCAGATTATAATTATTTACCTTCGCCTGATGATATTTATGTTTCGCCATCACAAATAAAAAAGTTTAGTTTAAGAACTGGCGATTTTGTAAGCGGTCAGGTTAGACCTCCGAAAGACGGCGAAAGATTTTTTGCTTTGCTTAGGGTTGAGGCTGTAAACAATCTTGCACCCGAACATATAAGAAACCGCACATTATTTGATAATCTTACACCTGTTTATCCGACAAAAAAATTAATGTTGGAATCGGTTCCCGGCGAGTACTCAACAAGAATTATGGATATGCTTGCACCTATCGGAAAAGGGCAAAGAGGTTTGATTGTATCACCGCCTAAAAGTGGTAAAACAGTTTTGCTTCAAAAGATTGCAAACTCAATAACACGTAATCATCCCGAAATTAAATTAATTATTTTGCTTATTGATGAAAGACCCGAAGAAGTAACGGACATGGAACGTTCCGTAAATGCAGAAGTAATCAGTTCTACTTTTGATGAGCCTGCAGACCGACATGTACAGGTTGCAGATATGGTTATCGAAAAAGCAAAACGGCTTGTTGAAGCTAAAGAAGATGTTGTAATCCTTCTTGATAGTATTACAAGATTAGCGCGCGCGCATAATATAGTTGTACCGCACAGCGGAAGAATTTTATCAGGCGGCGTTGATTCAAATGCGCTGCACAAACCTAAAAGATTTTTTGGCGCTGCTCGTAATACTGAGGACGGCGGAAGTTTGACTATCATTGCAACTGCGCTTATTGATACCGGCAGCCGTATGGATGATGTTATCTTTGAAGAGTTCAAAGGAACCGGAAATATGGAACTTGTGCTTAACAGGGATTTGAGTGATAGAAGAATATTCCCTGCAATTGATGTTAATCGCTCCGGTACAAGAAGAGAAGATTTGTTGATGAAAGAAGATGATCTTGCCAAAGTTTGGATACTTAGAAAAATACTTAGTGATTTCAATCCTGTTGAAGCTATGGAATTTTTACTTAACAAAGTAAGAGGCACAAAGAACAATAAAGAGTTCTTAAATAATATGAACAGTTGATTTGTTCTTAGTTTTTGGGTTACAAATTTTTTCCCCGTTTGATGATGCCGATTAAATTAACTTAAGGCATGCAATTATTAAAACTAAGAAATTGATGAAGAATTTATTTTATTCGTTACTTCTAATCATACAAATATTTCCGCAGCAGGATTATCGCCCTGATCCGGAAATTATTGAAACAGGCGGCTTTTACAACTCCGAAGTACATTTCTTTCCTTCGGGCAATGAATTTTCTGTTTACTATTCTTACAAAATTTCCTACGCTCAACTTTTCTTTGAAAAAAAGGATGATGAGTTTATAGCGGGAATGAATGTAAGTATTGATATTAAAGATTCGGCTGAAAATGTTATAAAAAGAATTTTTGACGACAGGGAAATTACCGCCGATGATTTTGAGACCACAAATTCAAAACATATTTATCTGCAAGGATTACTTACTGCTAAATTACCTGAAGGAAATTATAAATTATTTACGGTAATCTCGGATAGAATGTCCAAAAGGGAACGAAAAATCCCGCCGATTGATTTAACCATCAGTAAATCGGAAATTATTCTAAGTCCAATTGTTTTTAATCCAGGCATGATTAAATGCAATAATCTGCAGGCGCATGTTTTATCAAACAACTCATCAAGTGTTCCGTTCAACTTTCCGCAAAATGATCTTGTAATTCCGGTTGCCGATTCATCAATAAAATCAATTACATTTTCGGTAAAACAAGCGAACGAAGTTATCATTGAAAATCAAAAAGTAACTGAATCATTTACGGCATCGCCCGAAATGCAATATTGCGATGATAAAGTTATTATCACACAATCAAGCAATAATCCGGGCGTTAAGATTTTTTTGTTAAGAAAATTTTCAGCAAAATTATCCGAAGGACCTATTGAACTGGAAATAATTCCTGATGATGACTTGCAAAAGAAAAAAAGTTTTATGTTGGCTGTTATATGGATAGGCAAACCGTTTACACTGAGAGAACCGGAAAAAGCAATTAAGTATATAGAAATTGTTGAAGACAAAGATGCAGTATCTGATATTTTGAGCCATAGCGGCGATGATATAAATAATCTTTACGATTACTGGCAAAAGCAAGACCCGACACCAGAAACAAAGTTTAATGAATTGATGAATGAATTTTATTTGCGCATTGATTATTGCGAATTAAATTTTCGCACTATTTCGGGTGATGGCGGAGCTAAATCAGACCGTGGGAAAATGTATATAAAATTTGGTCCGCCCGATACAATTGAGCGCGACACAAACAGCGAAAACAAAGTTATTGAAACCTGGATTTACAAAGCTGCAAAGCGCAAATTTGTTTTTGTTGATAAAGACGGAACCGGAAAATTTCCTTTAGCGAACGGACAATGACAAGAGTTGTTTTTACATGCGGAGATGTAAACGGCATCGGACCCGAAATTGCAATTAAAGCATTTTCAAAAATCTTAACAAAAAAAAATACTGATCAACTTATCTTTATCTGTCCAAAGAATGTTTTTGAATTTTATTATAAAAGTTTAGAGTTCAAGTTCAGGTTCAAGTTTGTTTCAAAGCAGAACGAACTATTTTCCGGATCTCATTTGAATATTGTTGAACTTAAAAATGTTAAAACAGCTTTTGGAAAACCAACTAAAGAATCGGGAAAAACTTCATTCGATTCCATAATAACAGCTATCGAGCTAATTAAAAATAATCTGGCTGATGTTCTTGTTACTGCACCAATTTCCAAAGAAGCGTTTAAACTTGCTAAAATAAATTTTCCCGGACATACTGAATTATTAGCTTCATCAGAAAATGAAAAAAACTTTTTGATGATGTTTTTATCTGAACAAATAAACGCCGCGCTGCTTACAATACACGAGCCAATCAAAAAAGTATCTTCTCAAATAACAAAAGAAAAAATTTACAGAGCAGTAAGTTTATTGGATAAAACTGCAAAGCAGGAGTTAGGAATATCAAATCCTAAAATTGCAGCGCTTGGTTTGAATCCTCACGCCGGAGAAAGTGGTTTGATAGGAAAAGAAGAGGAAAGAGTAATAAAACCTGCAATAAAATTTTTAAAGAAAAAGTTTAATGTTGATGGACCGTTTGTTCCCGATGCTTTCTGGGGAAATAAAATCTTTAAAAATTATGATTTGATTCTTGGAATGTATCACGATCAAATTTTAATTCCATTTAAGCTTTTGAATTTTGCATCTGGAGTTAATTTTACTGCCGGATTAAAAATTATTCGCACTTCACCCGATCATGGAACTGCTTACGATATTGCTGGAAAAAATAAGGCGGATATTTCCAGTTTGATGCAGGCTTATTATTATGCAATTAAAATATTTAAAAACAGATTAAAGTATTGCGATGGCGTTAAAGCAGGTTGATCCTTATTTGCATGTTTCGCAAATCTATCAGCACATAATGAACTTTGTGGATTATAAATGGTGGGCGCAGTACATTTACGTTATTACAAAATCAAAGCCGAAAAAAAAAATAGCGGTTCTGGAATTAGCTGCCGGCAATTGTTCTTTTGCAGCATATCTTTCAAAAAAATATCCCGATTATATTGTTACCGATATTTCTTTTAGTATGCTTAAAACTGCTTCGATAAAAAAAGATAAAGTTTGCTGCAGTATGACGGCTATTCCTTTTAAGAAAAAATTTGATTTAATTCTTGCTGCGTTCGACAGCGTTAATTACATTTTTAACAAATCCAAATTGCAAAAGCTATTCGATGAAGTTGCGTATTCGCTATCGGAAAACGGAATATTTACATTTGACGCAGTACTTGAAAGCAATAGTTATAAGCATCAAAAAAATATGCCGGTGAATGGAAAAACAAAGAGTTTTTCGTATAAACAGAACAGCATCTATATGCCCAAGAGTAAAATTCATAAAAATATTTTTAGAATAACATATCCGGATGGAAAATTATATACTGAAACGCACAGACAAAAAATTTATGAGTTCAATACTTATTTTGAACTTGCTGAGAAATCCGGTTTGTATGTTGTAACGTGTTTAAAGGCTTTCACTTTTAACAAAGGCAAAGCAAACTCCGATCGAGTTCAGTTTATTATGAAAAGGATTTAGTGATGTTATCATTGCAGGATATTAGTTTTAATTATGAAAATCAGCCGTTGTTTGAGAATGTAAACCTCGAGCTTGGCGCAGGTGAATTTGCTTTTCTTATCGGCAAAAGCGGTTCGGGTAAAACATCATTACTTCAAATGATTTATATGAACTTGCTTCCGCAATCCGGTTCGGTTACAGTTGGTAATTACAATTCCAAAACCATAAAAAATAGCGAACTGCCTCTGCTAAGGAGAAAAATTGGAATTGTGTTTCAGGATTTTAAATTACTAACTGATAGAAATGTTTATGAAAATCTTAGTTTTGTTTTGGAAGTTACGGCTACGCCGAAGAAGGAAATAAAGAAAAAAATAAATGATGTACTTAATGAAGTTGGTCTATCGCATAAAAGATTAAATTTACCAAACCAGCTATCGGGCGGCGAAAAACAGCGTGTTGCAATTGCGCGTGCTATTCTTAATCAACCGATAATATTACTTGCCGATGAGCCAACAGGAAATTTAGACCCGGAAACATCAAACGAAATATTAGACTTGCTGCAAAAAATTAATAAACGCGGCACTGCAATATTATGTGCTACACATAATTATGATCTTGTGAGAAGAGGCAATACACGCGTGTTTAAAATTGAATCAGGTAAAATCTTAAAGGGATTTTTAAAACAAAAAGAAAATAGCGCATAATATTTGGATTATCAAAAACGCAGCTTTTCACAGAATGCAGCCGGGTATTTTTAGTTATAAAGATTTTTTTCTTTTAACGATTCAAGAATATTATTATTAACATTCTCCACCGTATCAAATCCGTTTACTGTAATTACTCTTCCGTTTTTTTCATAATAATCTAACACAGGCAAAGTAGATGAATTAAAAATACGCAGCCTGTTCTTAATAACATCAACCTTATCATCGTTGCGCAAATAAAAGCTGTCTTTTGCATTACAGTTCGGGCAGGTATCAAGTCCTTCAATTTCCTGAAGAGTGAAAATACTGCCGCACTCTTTGCAGGCTCTGCGGTTGGTTAAACGATTTATTATCTCATTTTCATCCGCAGTAATGTTAATAAGAATTGTGTGAGTAATTCCAATTCTATCAAATAGTTTATCCAAAGCTTCAGCCTGAATTGTGGTTCGCGGAAATCCATCAAGTATAAACCCGTTCTTACATTCCTCTGAGGTGAGAGTATCTTTTATTAACTCAATCATCAAATCATCGGGAACAAGTTTTCCGTGCGACATTAACTCGCCGGCTTTTTTACCAAGTTCGGTTTGATCTTTTACGGCTTTTCTTAAAATATCGCCTGTTGAGATATGAGGAATATTAAAAGTATTTGTAAGGATTTTAGCTTGTGTGCCTTTACCAACACCTGGCGAACCGAATAGAATAATGTGCATAATTACTTCATTTTTTATTTGCAAATTAGAAGTAAATCATCTTTTTAGCAAGATGAGAATTGAATGAAGAAATATTTATTTTGATTTATCAGTACGTTTTTTATTAAAAAAAGTTTTTAACAGCGCTTCGCTTTCATTAGATAGAATTCCGCAATAAACTTTTATTATGTGATTTGTTTTAGAATTCTCGGCAAGATTGTGAACGCTGCCGCAAGCGCCGAATTTATTATCACCGGCAGCGTAGTACAATTCACGTATGCGTGAAGCGAGCAACGCTCCGCAGCACATAATGCAAGGCTCGATAGTAACATAAATATCGCAGTCGTTTAATCGCCAGTTTTGCAAATGATTTGAAGCAGCGGTAATCGCAATCATTTCAGCGTGAGCGGTTGCATCTTTAAGCTGTTCAATTTGATTGTAACCTCTTCCAATAATCCGGTTATTATAAACCACAACAGCACCAACTGGAACTTCACCTGCATCAAAAGCCTTTGCAGCTTCTTTAAGCGCCTCGTACATAAAGTGATATTTATCTTCTGAAAACAGCAATTTAATGGTTAATGTAAAATGGATGATGGTTGATGTTCAAGAGTAAAATGGTCATAAATTTTTTTTATAAAATTTAATTTCAATAAAGTGATAATGAGAAAAAGCCGGTTTTACAATAAAGTTACAATATGCAAATAAAGTGAAAATGACTTCTAGTAAACTGCCTAATACAAAATAAAAAAGTACAATAAAGATTTGCTCTAAATTGTACATTCTACATTACTCATTCTTAATTAAAAAAAGTACGCCCGGAAGGATTCGAACCCTCAACCCTTTGATCCGAAGTCAAATGCTCTGTCCAGTTGAGCTACGGGCGCAAAAAAAATATTATTGCTGCGGAAATATAATGGTTTTAAACATAAATGAATTGAGAAAGTAAAATGAATTGTGATTAAGGAATAAAAAATAAATTGAGCGCAAAATAAAACAATGCTTCTCTGTATAATTACACTATTATATCTAAACTAAAAATATTAAATTTTGGTATAAATTATAAGGTAGCAAGTTAAATTCATTACAATCTAAGCAAGCGTTAGTTGGTAAGTTGAGAACAATAAAAATGTTTAACTAATTAGTGCAAGAAGTTGAAACGATTAGAGGTAATATTTAGAATCTAGATATCATTCTAATTTATACCTTGTAAATTCTAAATACTGCATTACCTTGCGGAGGTTTATTTTATCGGTTGCAGGTTGGTGTCATTGATCAATCAATAAAGTAGTTCTATTTAAACAGTATATACTTATCCCTTAGAAAGTGTAAAACATATTAAATATCTCATCCTTTTTATGTAATTAGTTTAGAATTGTCATATCTTATCAAAAAATATTAACTTTGTATAAATTATTATCAACTAATCCGATAGATTATTTTTAACTTTTAGATAATTGATATAAAAATTTCCAAACAATATATTCTAAATTTTGGCAAAGTCATTTTATAAACTGAAATAATTCAATCATCACATAATTTTTTAATTTAGACTTGAAAAATGAATTAATTTATACTGTACAAAGTTTAATCTCATTTGAATATTGATTTATTAACTGGTTAATATTTATTATTAAAGAATTGGCGCAAAAAGTAATGTAGTTTTGTTAAATGAAAATTACTCTTAAATAAAACTTATAATAATAAGCCTTTCTTTTTGTGAATTTATAAGAAATATTGAACAATTTGTCAAGATATTAGAAAAAGATCCATAAATATTATTAAGTAGTATCAACTTTTATTGGAGATGTACTCTGTTTTGACCTTAACTAAAATAAAAAACTTAATCGCGGAAAAAGATAAAAAAACTCTAATTGAGAATTTCTTTTCATTGTCATTTTTACAAATTGCTACTTACATTCTTCCGTTAATAACTTTGCCTTATCTTGTTCGGGTTCTCGGACCTGAAAAATTTGGTCTTATAGCCTTTTCGCAAGCATTTATTCAATACTTTATGCTACTTACAGATTTTGGTTTTAATTTATCTGCGACTCGAGAAATTTCAATACATCGTGAGGACAAAAAACACATATCTAAGATATTTGTCTCAGTTTTTATAATTAAACTATTGCTTTTATTAATAGCGGCATTTATTATCATAGTTATAGTGAATTATTTTGGTAAGTTTAATACAGATAAATCGGTATTCTATCTTACTTCTTTATCAATCATTGGTTGGGTAATGTTTCCACAATGGTTCTTTCAAGGTATAGAAAATATGAAATTTGTTACATTATTCAATGTTTCAGCCAAATTGTTTTTCACTATTTGTATATTTACTTTTGTTAAAAGTGAGAGTGATTACCTCATAGTTCCACTTCTCAATTCAATCGGTCTAATTTTATCAGGTTTAATATCAGTTTTTATATCACTAAAATATTTTAATCTTACATTGCAATTTCCGTCTTTTTTAGAAATTAAATTTCAATTTCTGGAAGGTTGGCATATTTTTCTATCCAATATTTCAATTAATCTATATACAACAAGTAATAATGTGATATTAGGACTTTTAACTAACAATACAATAGTTGGATATTATTCTGCTGCAGAGTGGATATTTAAAGCTTTCCAACAACTTGGAATGCCAATTTATCAATCACTGTTTCCTTATTTATCAAAATTATATATTGAAGACAGCAAAAAAGCCTTGTTGATTTTTAATAAATTATTTAAGATAACATTAGTCGTTACTTTTTTTGTATCACTATTTTTAACATTTTTATCTCCCCTAATCGTAAAATTATTGCTTGGCGACAAATATCAGGAAAGCATTATTATTTTGAGTTTACTATCTTGGGTCATTTTTGCAAGTTGGGGAAATTATACACTTGGGATCCAAGGCTTGGTTAATTTTGGTCATAAAAAGAAATTTACTAAATATGTTTTGATTTGTGGAATATTTCATATTATTGTTTTAAGTATTTGTATTCAATTATGGGGCTATATTGTTGTTCCTATTGTATGGTTTGTTACGGAAAGTTTGATTTTTTCATTGGAATACAGGTTCTTAAAAAAGATTAAAATAATTAAATAGAGTATTTATGATTTACAAAATAAAACAATCAATTAAATTATTGATTTTAAAAATTAGATGGAGAAAAATCAATAAACATAATTTTACTATACCTGCAACATTCTTTCCTATTCACAGTGTAAAAGTAGGTAAGTATACGTATGGAGCATTGAACGTACATAATTGGGGAACAATAAATGAACATTTAATTATTGGCGCTTTTGTATCCATCGCTGATGGAGTACATTTTTTGCTGGGGGGCAATCATAATTATAATACTCTTACAACTTATCCATTTAAAGTTATGGTAATGGGGCAAATAAGAGAAGCTATAAGTAAAGGGCCTGTAATAATAAACGATGATGTTTGGATTGGTAGAGATGCCTTGATTTTATCAGGGATTACAATTGGACAGGGTGCTATTGTTGCTGCGAGGAGTGTAGTAACAACAAATATTCCACCATATGCAATTGTGGCAGGTAACCCAGCAAGGATTATAAAATATCGGTTTGATGTAAAAATTGTTAACAAACTTATGAAATTGAATTTTGCCAAAATTGATAAATCATATATTAATCGAAATATTAACAAATTATATCAAAATGTAAATGAAGAATTATTAAATGATACAGCATTCAAAGAAATATCTGATATAATATATTAATTAGATATATCTAATTAAAATTATAAATGTTGTTTTTAATAAAAATCTTATTTTTTTCGCTTATTTTTCTTAATAAAATTTTCTAATTCAATGCATTTTATTAACTAGTTATTGTGTGTAAAATCAAATTAAACAAAATAAATCATGAATACAGTTCCAAATAATTTAGTAGAAAATTCAATCACTACGGGCAGTTCACTAGTTGAAACATTTATAATGATCATAAAATACAGATGGTTCATTTTTTGGTTCGTCTTTCTTTTTACTTTAGGGGCGACTCTATTTGCAACTTTTTCATCGAAATGGTACAAATCGACTGCATCGGTATTACCTGCTGAAAAAAATGATCTAATTTCGATGGCAGGTATCTCAAACCTTGCTAAAGGTTTTTCGGCAAGCAAGGGACTAGCTGCTTTAACCGGTGGTAATTCAGAGTCTGATAAATTTATTGCAATATTAAAAAGTGCAACTATTACAAAAGAAGTTATTAACAAATTTAATTTGAGAAAAGAATATAATTTGGAAAGTGCTTTTTATGAAGTTATTGTTAAAGAATGGCAATCTAATTGTGAAATAGAAGTTCAGGAACAAGGTAATCTTACAATAACGGTATATGACAAAAGTCCAAGAAAGGCTGCTGAAATAGCGAATTATTTGGTTCAAAGACTAAATGAAAAAAACACAGAACTATCGATTATAAATGCTAAAGCCAATAAAGAGTTTATCGAAAAAAGATATGAACAAAGTATTTTTGATATTGAACAACTGGAAATGAGAATGAAAATTTTTCAACAGAAATTCGGGCTAATCTCCGTCCCTGAACAACTAGAAGCTACGATTAAATCAATGTCTGAGATATATGCTGGTTTATATAAAAAGCAGGTAGAAAGAGATATTATTAAACAGACCTATGGGAATGATCATCCAATTTTTATAGCTAGTGAAATCGAAGTAGAGGAATTGGAAAAGAAGATAAATAAGCTAAATAGTGGAACGGATTTATCACAAAACGGTGGAAATTTTTTAATTCCATTTCAGGAAGCACCTCAATTAGGTAATGAGTATATCAAAATATATCGAAATCTCGAAATTCAATATAAAATATTGGAGTTTATTCAACCACTCTTTGAACAAGCCAAAGTTGAAGAAGTTAGAAACACACCATCTGTACTTGTACTTGATTCTGCAACAGCCTCCGATCACAAGTCTAAACCTAAAATTTTGCTGTATTTTTTGTTATCATTTGTAATATCAATTTCAACTGCTTTTATAATAATAGTTATAATAGAAATGATTAACCAAGTTAAGAAAAATGATTATGAAAGATATTTAGAATTAAAAGAAATCATTAACTCTGATATTAAAAAGTTTAGTATTTTTTTTAAAATGCGCAAGTAATAAACAATGGCAAGATATTTTCAAATAGGAAATCCTTTTTTTTATATTTATTAATGATGAGTTTGATATCAATAATATCATTTATTATTTGCTTATTGGTTTTGTTAACGTATTTTAAAACTAATGCAGATATTTTTTCACCTGGTAAAGTATTTACATTTATTTGGGCATTGACAATTGGATTAGTAGACCTAAAATTAAGTAGACTACAACATCATTGGACTATTGAAATATGGATACAAATACTTATAGGTCCATTAGCATTTTTAATTGGAGTTGTTTTAATATATGCACAAAAATTTAATACCAATCTAAAAATTATTAATTCAATAAGAACAGATACTAAGATTTTTAATATAGATACCAATAAACTATTTATTATAGTTTTTATCCTATTTTCACTATTTCTTATTGGCTATATTTTTATTTATTTGAAATCCGGTGAAATTCCTTTATTTAGTTCGAGACCTGGTAAAGCACGGGCTAATTTTACAATGTTTGGATTTGGATTATTTCTCCATAATGTCGTTTTAATTGTTTTTTTTACATCAATATACTGTTTAATTGAAAAAAAAAGGAAACTAAATCGTAAATTATTAATTTTATTTTCCTTTGTTTCAGTTTTATTATATTCAATCACACTTCAAAGAAATCAAATAATAATGACATTTTTTATGGTATTAGTATTATATTATTATACAACTTTCAGGGTTAAGTTTAAAACATTATTTTTTTTATTCCTTTTAATAGTGTCTTTTTTTTATTTAATATCATCTTTTAGAGCTGGTGAGGTAATCATCTACACTTTATATGAAATTTCTCAGATGAAATACTCTAAGGAGTTTGCCATATTTACCGAACCTTATATGTATGTGGTTATGAATTTAGAGAATTATGCAAGAGCAATCTCTCAAATCGAGCATTACACATTCGGATATTACACTTTTGATTTTATTACTGCTATTAGTGGTATCAAACATTGGATCAGTGATTATTTTGGACTTATTGAAACACCATTTCTAATAAGTGGATACAATACTTATTCTGCTTTTTGGACTTATTATAGAGATTTTGGAATCATTGGAATTTTTTTTATTCCTTTTTTAGGAGGTGTTTTAATTAGTACTCTCTATTATTCATTTAGAAAAAGTCCAACATTAAAAAAATTATCAATTTTGGGGATGTTTTTGTTTACAATAATATTTTCTTTCTTCATAAGTTTTATTGGCTTTTTATGGTTTTTTTATAATTTGATTTTACTACTTATCATTTTTAAATATATTACAATTAAAACACCGGACAAACTACAAGATCCAAGTTAATTTTTATATGATTAAGTTATAGAGTTATTCAACTAAAAATATTCACTTTCCTAATTTTTAAGAATTTTATATGTTAAAAAACGAAAAAATCACTTTAGATATTTTGATTGTTAATTGGAATTCTGGATTGTTGCTTTTAGAGTCGATTAATTCAATAAATTGTGCAAGAAGTGACTCTTTTAAGTTGAATAGAGTTATCGTTGTGGATAATGATTCAAATGATTCATCACTTTCTGGTATTGAAGATTTAGAATTGCCGATAATAATAATTTCAAATAAAGAAAATTTAGGGTTTGCTAAAGCATGTAACCAAGGTGCAAAAAACAGTAAAGCAGATTATTTATTGCTATTAAATCCTGACACAAAACTATTTAGTGATTCTTTGAGTGATCCAATTTCATTTTTAGAAAAGATGGAAAATGATTCGGTCGGAATAGTTGGAGTCCAATTACGAGATGAAAATAATTTAATTAGTCGAAATTGTTCGCGTTTTCCAACCCCATTTAGTTTGATTTATACATCTATAGGTTTGGATAAATTATTTCCAAATATTTTCCCACCTCATTTTATGATTGAGTGGGATCACCTAAATAGCCGATATGTTGATCAAGTTATGGGGTCTTTCTTTCTTGTAAGAAGATCATTATTTGAAAAGCTTAATGGATATGATGAAAGATTTTTTGTTTACTATGAAGACTTGGATTTTTCATATAGAGCAAAAAAACTTGGGTATTCTACTTTTTATTTAGCAAGTACTCAAATTTATCATAAAGGTGGCGGTACCTCTGAAAAAGCTAAAGCAGATAGATTAGCTTATGTCCTTCATAGTAAATTACAGTATAGCAAAAAACATTTTAATATTATTTTATATCTGATAATATTATTTATTACGATTTTAATTGAACCACTTTTAAGGAGTATCAGTCTGCTTTTTAAATGCCAGTTAAGTAGTATTTCGGAAACCTTCTTAGGATATAAAAAACTCATAGGTAAGCTTTTTTAATAAGTTTGTTAAGATATTATAAATGAAAATTCTGGTATTAACGAGATATAGTAAACTTGGCGCAAGCAGTCGTTTTAGATTCTTTCAATTTTTCCCATATTTACAAAAAAATGGATGTGAATTAACTATTAAGCCATTGTTAGGCGATAATTATATTAATTATTTGTACGCAAAAACTCCGACACCATTTATAGAAATAATAAATTCTTATTTTAATAGGGTAGCCATTCTTTTGAAAAAAAACGATTTTGAATTGATTTGGCTTCAACAAGAGGCTTTCCCTTGGATTCCATCTTGGTTTGAGAAAATATTAACAAGGTCTAACATTCCAATAGTTCTCGATTATGATGACGCTTTCTTTCATCGCTATGATCTAAATAACTCAAGTTTCGTAAGACTGGTTCTTGGAAAAAAGATTGATAGTGTTATGAATTATGCAAATGTTGTAGTAGCAGGAAATAATTATCTTGCAGAACGTGCTGTTAGAAGTGGCTGTAAAGATGTTAGAATTTTACCAACGGTAGTGGATCTAAATAAGTATCCGGTAGTTGATCAATTTGAAAGAGCAGATTTTACAATTGGCTGGATTGGGTCACCTCACACTGCAAAATATCTTGAGTTAATAAATGAAACTTTAAAAGCACTTAGTTTGGAAAAAGATGTTCGGATCATGGTAGTAGGAGCGGGTGATTTTAATCCAAGTGGAGTTAAAATAGAAAAAATTGATTGGAAAGAAGCAACTGAATCAGATGAGATTCAAAAATTTGATGTTGGTCTAATGCCACTGATTGATAGTCCGTGGGAGCGGGGCAAATGTGGATTTAAACTCATTCAATATATGGCATCTCAGAAGCCTGTAATTGCTTCTCCGGTTGGTGTTAATAAAGAAATTGTGAAGCAAGCTCAAAATGGTTTTTTAGCTGAGAATAACGATGATTGGATAGAATATTTAATAATATTAAAAAATGATTTTGACCAAAGAAAAAAAATGGGATTAGCTGGAAGAAGACTGGTTGAGGAAAAATATTCCCTACAGGTTACAGTACCGAGATTATTAAATATTTTTAAGGAATTAATTAAGAAGTAATTTGAATAAAGATAAACAATTGAAAATACTAAACATCATTACTCTTTTCAGCATCGGAGGTGCAACTGAAACAGTAATCTCAATGGCTGAAGGATTGATTAAAAAAGGTTTTATTGTTGATATTGCCACAGGTCCGCATATAGTATCTGAAGGAAGTATGTATGAAACAGCAAAAGACAAAAATATTCAAGTACATACTTTTAAAAATCTTAAAAGGGAAATAAATCCATTCAGAGATTTAATAATTATAATAGAACTTGCTAATTTTATTAGAAAAGGTAATTACAATATAGTTCATACGCACAGTTCCAAAGCTGGTGTTGTAGGTCGAATTGCAGCTTGGCTTGCTCTGACTCCAGCAATAGTCCATACAGTACATGGCTTACCTTTTCACAGATATCAACCAGAAATTAAAAAGAAGATTTTTATTTGGATCGAAAAATTTTCTAGTTTGTTTTCTCATAAAATTGTAGCAGTTACACAAACAATTATTGATACAATGCTTTTATATAATATTGGTAATCAAAATAAATATTTTATGATTAGAAGTGCTTTTGATACAGATATTTATAATGTAGATGGTGAAGAACATAAAAGTAAAACCAGAGATCGTTTCGGAATAAAAAATGATGATATTGTTATTGGGAAGATTGCTCGTTTATCACTACTTAAAGGTCATAAATATATTTTAAATGCTTTTAAACAAATAGCAAACAAAGTTCCAAAAGCTAAGCTATTAATTGTAGGCAATGGTGAACTTGAATATGATCTCAAAAGATTTGTTGAAACAAATAATCTTACAGAAAACGTAATTTTTACTGGCTTAATTACTCCACCAGAGATTCCAGGTATAATTGAAATTATGGATATGCTCGTCCATACTTCTTTGTTAGAGGGATTAGCCCGTGTACTTCCTCAGGCAATAATGATGGAGAAACCAATTATTTCATTTGATTTAGATGGTGCACATGAAGTGATATTAGATGGTAAGACAGGATATTTAATTACTCCCGAAGATGAAAATCAATTGGCTGAAAAGATAGTTTATCTGTGTAATAACCCTCATCTTATGAATCAATTTGGCAAATTAGGGAAAACTTACATTGGTGATCAATTTTGTTCAAGTAAAATGGTTGAACAAATTGAAACTCTTTACACCAATTTATTTAAGAAATCTAACAAGCATGTCTAAATCCAAAGAAAAAATATTTTTACTCCTTACTGATTTCTTAATGATAAACTTAGCTTGGTTTGTTTATCGCTACATCCGTATGGAAACTGGGTGGTTTGATTTAATTATTACTCCCGAGTTTCTATTACCGATGCTCGTTATTTATTTCTACTGGCTTGTTATCTTTACTTTTGTTGGTATGTACCGCACGTGGTTCGCATCTTCACGCTTTGATGAAATTTCTACTTTATTCAAGGCATCGTTTTTTGGAATCTTTCTACTTTTCTTTATCATTTTTGTGGATGACTATTCCAGTAATATTTCTACTGCCTCGCGTATTTTGATTTTTATTTATTGGGGATTGTTCGTTGGCTTTGTTGGTTCCGGAAGAATTATAATCAGAAGTATTCAGCGTAATCTTTTAATTAAAGGCATCGGGAGAAGATGCGGATTAATAGTCGGCTATAATTCTAAAGCCATAGAAGTATTGGATTCCGTTTTAAATGCACCGGCACTCGGTATTGATATTGAGGCTTTTGTTGCTGTTAGAAATGAAAATATCGGTAAAGATTATAAAGGTATTGCTGTTGAAGGAACTACGGATCAATTAGTTGAAATAATTGAAAAATATAATGCAAAAGAAATAATTATTGCATTGGAAAAAGAAGACCACGATATTCTTATTGATGTTATTTCGAAAACCGAAGGTAAAAATCTTAGCTTAAAAATTGTTCCAGATCTTTACGAAATATTGAGCGGACAGGCGCGCACAAGCCAGATATACGGCATTCCGCTTATTGATATTATGCCGGAGCTAATGCCTGAATGGGAAAAAAAATTAAAACGCCTGATGGATATTATTATTTCATTAATAATTTTGTTATTAGGTTCTCCTGTTTTAATTTTAGTTGCAATCGCAATCAAAATTGATAGTAAAGGTCCGGTGTTTTTTAAGCAGGAAAGATTGGGACAAAATGCTAAACCTTTTAATGTTCTTAAATTCCGTTCGATGATACATAATGCTGAAAAACTTACAGGACCTGTTTGGTCACAAAAAGATGATCCGCGAATTACAAGAATGGGTAAATTTGTTAGGCGAGTTAGGCTTGATGAAGTTCCTCAGATGATAAATGTTCTTAAAGGTGAAATGAGTTTGGTTGGACCAAGACCCGAACGCGCTTTTTTTGTTGAAAAACTTTCGTTAGAAATTCCGTATTACAAAAGAAGATTAAAAGTGCGTCCGGGTATTACGGGTTGGGCGCAGGTAAAGCACAAGTATGATGAAACCATTGAAGATGTAAAAGTAAAATTACAGTACGATCTTTTTTATATTGAGAATATGTCTATCAGGATGGACTTGAAAATTTTAATGAGAACAGTATTTGTTGTACTTTTTGGCAAAGGACATTATGATTGAAAGTTCAATTGTCAATTGGTTATCAAGAGATTTTTAAGAATGGTTATTAGTAGCGATTTTATAATTATTTAATGGTCATTTAATAGTCATTGGATGGTCATTCATAGTTTTTAATTGACATCGTTGGCAGATTAGCAGTAAATAAATTCTGTATTTTTATTGGAGGATTAGATGAAATTGGAAGAACTAAGAGTTTATCAATTATCTATGAAATTAGCAGAAGATGTATGGAATATTGTAATTAAATGGGATTATTTTTCAAAAGATACTATTGGTAAGCAATTAGTCAAGTCTTGTGACTCAGTTGCTGCAAATTTAAGTGAAGGATTTGGAAGGTTTTTTTATAAAGAAGAAAGACAATTTTGTTACTATTCAAGAGGATCACTTTCTGAAACAAAAACATGGCTAACAAAAGCTTTAAATAGAGGATTAATTTCAAATGATGAATTTGCAACTTTTGAGAAAGACATAAATGAATTAGGTGTTAAACTCAATAATTATATAAATTCAATCGGGAAAAATAATCAAAACAACTAATGACCTAATGACAATGAATGACTAATCAACAATTTTAAACCAAAGGATCTTTAATTAATATTTAACGTTATGAGTACTTTCAAATCATTAGTAATAATTCCCACATACAACGAGCTGGATAATTTGCCAAGGCTTATTCCTGTTGTTTTATCTCAGGATGAAAGTATTCAAATATTAATTGTTGATGATAATTCCCCAGATGGTACAGCAGAGTTTGTTGAGTCGGAAATCAAAATGAATGATCGAATCCATATTCTTAAACGCGAAAAAAAAATGGGGCTCGGCACAGCGTACATTGCAGGATTTAAATTCGCTTTACAAAATCAATTTGATTTTATTTTTGAGATGGATGCAGATTTTTCGCACGATCCAAATGAATTAAAGAATTTTCTATCTGCAATTAAAGACTACGATCTTGTTCTAGGCAGCAGGTATATAAACGGCGTTAGAGTGCTAAACTGGCCCATGGCAAGATTGTTATTAAGTTTTTTTGCAAGCGTTTATACAAGAATTATTACTGGAATGCCAATCAAAGATGCGACTGGCGGTTTTAAGTGTTTTAGAAGAAAAGTTTTAGAATCTATTGATTTGGATAAAGTAAAATCAAACGGCTATTCTTTTCAGATTGAAATGACTTTTAAAGCATATTCAAAAGGTTTTAAGATTAAGGAAATACCAATCGTTTTTGTTGACCGCGTAAAAGGACATTCCAAAATGTCTAATAAAATTGTACGCGAAGCTGTAACAATGGTCTGGAAACTTAGGCTGCAACACATCTTTGGCAAATTGTAAGGATCATGTTTTTGGATCTTTCAATAATCATAGTAAACTACAATGTAAAAGAATTTTTACAGAACTTAATTCACTCCATAGAGAAAGCCTCTTCAAATCTTATAAAAGAAATTATAATTATTGATAATGCATCAGATGACGGAAGCGTTGAATTTATCCGCGAAAAATTTCCGCAGATAAAATTAATTGCCAATCAAAAAAATCTTGGATTTGGTAAAGCAAATAACATCGGACTTAAACAAGCATCCGGCAAGTTTATTCTTTTGATAAATCCCGATACGCTTGTTGCTGAAGATACTTTTGATAAAATGATAACTTTTTTTAATGAAAATAAAAATGTTGGTCTGGCTGGCTGCAAAATTCTTAATCCTGATGGAACATTACAACTTCCGTGCAGAAGAAGTTTTCCGGGTCCGTGGACGTCTTTTACAAAAGTTACAGGATTGAGTACGCTCTTCCCTAAAAGTAAAATTTTTGCCCGCTACAATCTAACCTACCTCGATGAAAATCAGACTTACGAAGTGGATGCAATTTCAGGTTCGTTTATGATGATGCGCAGAGAAGTATTTGAAAAAGTTGGCGGATTTGATGAGCAGTTTTTTATGTACGGCGAAGACCTCGATTTATGTTACAGAATTCAAAAGGCGGGTTACAAAGTTTTTTATGTTCACTCAACTCAGATTATCCATTATAAAGGCGAAAGTACAAAGCGAAGCAGCCTTGATGAAACTAAAGTTTTTTATAATGCAATGCACCTGTTTGTAAAAAAACATTTATCAAGTTCGCTGCTCATTGAGTTGATTTTAAGAACTGCAATTGCAGTACGAAGCATCTTTGCTTTTTTGGGCAAGCGAAAGTTAATTATACTTTCGGTTGTACTGGATTTTCTGTTTTTCAATCTTTGTTTATTTATTGCGGAAAATACTTACAGAAGTATTAGCAACTGGAGAGGCTTCCCTGATTTTGCAATTCCGATTGTTTACACCGTTCCGGCGTTTATACAAACTATTGCTTCGTTTGTTATAGGAAATTATAAGAAAGAAAAACTATCTGTATCACTTACATTTTTTGCTATTCTGATAAGCTTGCCAATCTTAACATCACTTACGTTTTTCTTTAAAGATTTTGCTTTCAGCCGTGCGATAGTTCTTATCACTTATGTTTTGCTGTTCATTTCGCTATCTGCGTGGCGGATTATTTTTAAGATGATCTTTAAAATCGGTTTTGTTGATGATAATTACAGAGAGAAGAAAACTCTTATTGTCGGGCTAAACGATACCGCTATCCTGATCGGCAAAAAGATAAGAAAGAAAAAAAATGATAGAAGAATTATTGTTGGACTAATTGGTTTTTCAGTTAAAGATATTGGAACTAAAATTGATTCGTTTGAAGTTGTTGGTACGGATTTGAATATTCAGCGCATCATAAAAGAAAATAAGATTAACGAAATTATTTTTTCATCAAGCGATTTATCCTATAACAAGATGATGGAAATTGTTGGAAGATGCAGCAGCGAAAATGTCGAGTTCAAAATTGTGGGCAGCAACTTGGATTTTATAGTAGGTAAAACGGCTGTTACAATGCTTGATGATATGCCTGTTATTGAACTTGACTATAACATTTCCAAGCCGCAAATGATTTTGATAAAGAAATTTTTTGATCTGTCAATAGTGCTGCCTTCTTTGTTTTTGATTTATCCTTTCATATTTTTCAAAAGCAAACTAAGCAGCCGGCAATCGGATTTTAGTAAGTTTATAATTGGGTTTCCCCGTGTGTTTATTGGTAGGGCAAGTTTAATTGGTCCGCCGGATTGTGAAAAATCTAAAAACAATATTTTTGGTAAAACAGGTTTAACAGGATATTGGTATATTGAAAACAACAATCCTGATGAGTTGGAAAAAATGAATTTCTATTACGCAAAAAACCAGAGCATCTGGTTAGATATTGAAATACTCGTTAAATCATTAAATAAAATGTGGAGTAAATAGTTAGCATGGCAAAAACCATTCTTGATTTTGAAAAACCGATCATTGAATTGGAATCTAAATTAGATGAGATGAAAAAATTCTCCGATAACCTTGACATCGAAAACGATGTTATAAGACTCGAAGAGAAAGTGAGGCAATTGAAAGTGGAACTTTATAGAGACCTTTCGCGCTGGCAGCGTGTTCAATTAGCACGCCACCCTGATAGACCTTATACTCTTGATTATATTTATTCAATCACAGAAACTTTTGTTGAACTGCATGGTGATAGAGCCTTTAAAGATGATAAAGCAATTGTTGGCGGACTTGCATCTATCGGCAAACATAAAGTTGTAATAATGGGTCAGCAAAAAGGGCGCGATACAAAATCCAATGTTTATAGAAATTTTGGAATGATGAATCCCGAAGGCTACCGCAAAGCATTACGGTTATTTAAACTTGCCGAAAAATTTAATCGTCCGGTTATTACTTTAATTGATACTCCCGGAGCCTATCCAGGCCTTGAAGCTGAAGAGCGCGGACAGGCGGAAGCAATTGCAAGAAATCTTTTTGAGATGAGTAAATTAAAAGTTCCGATAATTGTTGTAATAATTGGAGAAGGAGCAAGCGGAGGTGCCCTTGGTATCGGTGTTGGAGATAGAATTTTAATGTTAGAAAATTGCTGGTACTCTGTAATCAGTCCGGAATCCTGCTCAAGTATTTTATGGAGAAGCTGGGAATACAAAGAACAGGCTGCAGAAGCATTGCGTCTTACAGCGCCGGATTTATTGGAACAGGGGATTATTGATAGAATAGTTTCTGAACCACTTGGCGGTGCTCATAAAAATCATAAAGAAGCGGCTGATAATTTGAAAGCGGTTTTAATTGAAGAATTGGATGAACTGATTAAAATAAAACCTGATAAACTTGTTGATGCACGGATTGAAAAATTTGGCAAGATGGGTGTTTTTACCGAGTAATACTTTAGGTAATATTTATTATGATAAATAGACCCGATAAACTACAACGGATATATATTGATACTTCCGTAGTTGGAGGATGCTTTGATATAGAGTTTAAAGAATGGTCGGAAAAATTATTTGAAGAATTTCGCAATGGAAAAAAAATAGCCGTTATATCTGATATTACTCTTGATGAACTGTCATTTTCTAGAGCAGAAATTCGCGACTATCTTGAAACTATTCCAATGGAATTCAAGGAGTATTTACTTAATACGGATATTTCAGAAACACTTGCTCATCAATATATAAAAGAAGGCGCAGTTAGTATTAAATCTTTCCAAGATGCACTGCATATAGCTATTGCAACGAGTTATAAAGTTGATATTTTAGTCAGTTGGAACTTTAAACATATCGTTAATCTAGAAAGAATAAGAAAATACAATTCAGTAAATATAAAATTTGGATATGCTCTTCTTGAGATTCGTAATCCGAGAGAAATTTTAAGCGAAAGGTAAGATAATGGAAAAAGAATTTGATGCTGTAAAGGAAATGCGTTTAATTAGAGAGAAATTGCAAGCTGAGTACAAGAAAAATCCATCTTTAAGGCGAAAGAGATTAAAACAAATAAGAGAAAAATATCATTTAGTAAAACTTCATAAAGTTAAATGATTTTTTAGATAGGTGTTTTTACAGAGTGATTTTTTATGAACCTGGATTTTGTAAATCCCGTTCGATGCGGGATTTTTTTATTTTAACTTGATTTAAATAATATGCTTAAACATTACACTGAACTTAGAGTTCGATATGCCGATACAGATCAAATGAGATTTGCATATAACGGAAAGTATTTTGAATACTTTGAAGTTGGCAGATCCGAAATGATGCGCGATTTAAATTTCACTTACAGAGAGCTTGAAGCAAATGGTTTTTTTATGCCTGTGATTGAAACTAAAATTCGTTTTTTCTCGCCGGCATTTTATGATGAATTATTGGAAATAGAAACGCGTGTAGAAAAACTTCCAACTTCAAAAGTTCATATTGATCATATAATAAAAGCAAAAGAAAGAGATATAGTTATTTGCGAAGGCTACGTTGAATTAGCTTTTGTTGATGCAAAAACAAATAGACCAACGCGAGCACCTAAAATATTTATTGACGTTATTAAAAAGTTTTATGATTAGTAATCTGTTTAATATTATAAAACACCGATTGCTATTTTTTGAATAAATACAGATGAAAGAAAAACTAAAAGAACTTACAAAGGATACTGCTGTTTACGGCATAAGCACAATGCTGGGCAGGTTCTTAAATTTTGTACTTGTTCCTTTCTATACAAATGTTTTTGCGCCATCTGAGTACGGCGTTGTAATGCTGATCTATACTTACATTGCAATTTTTAACATTGTATATGTTTATGGAATGGATGCTGCTTTTTTAAAGTACGCAGCCTTTAAAGATATCGGTGATGAGAAAGATAACTTTTCAACTCCTTTTATCAGTGTGTTTATTACATCCTTAATATTTTCTGTTATCGCAGTTTTATTCAGGTCATCAATTGCAGGATTTTTGAAACTGCCCGCCGAAATTGATTACATAATTTTCATTACAATCCTAATTTTATTTTTTGATACTTGTACATCATTATCGTTTCTTAAACTCCGCTTGGAAAGGAAAGCAAAACTTTTTTCATTTATAAAGATTTCAAGCATCATTTTGAACATTACAATAACTTTTATTTTGGTGCTAAAATTTAAATTAGGTATCGAAGCTATTTTTATAGGAAACCTTGCTGCAACTGTTTTATCCTTTATTTTATTACTGCCTACATTAATCAAAAATTTTAGATTAAGTTTTCATAAAGTACTGTTTAAAAGACTTATAAAATTCGGGCTGCCGTATTTGCCTGCCGGTTTTGGAGTAATGATGGTGCAGGTTATTGATGTTCCAATATTAGAAAAACTAACAGATTTAAAAACTGTAGGTATTTACAAAGCAAACTACAAGCTTGGTATTTTTATGATGTTGTTTGTAAATATGTTTCAATATGCTTGGCAGCCTTTCTTTTTAACAAACGCAAAGGAAGATAACGCAAAAGAAATGTTCTCTAAAGTTCTGACTTATTTTACAATTGTCGGCAGTTTATTGCTAGTGTTTCTTTCGTTGTTTATTTCGGATATTGTTAAAATAGATGTTGCCGGTTTTCATCTTATCGGCGCTAAATACTGGGGCGGATTGTATATTGTGCCTGTCGTTTTGTTTGCGTATTTGTTCAATGGATTGTATGTGGTTTTTTCAGCAGGAATTTATATTGAGGAAAAAAGTATTTATGCACCAATCGTTGCAACAGCAGGTGCAGTTGTTAACATGGCAGCAAATTATTTTTTAATTCCTCATCTCAATATTATGGGTGCTGCGCTCGCTACACTTGCAAGCTACGTAGTTATGGCTTCGGGCTATTATATTGTTACGCAAAAATATTATAGAATTAATTATGAGTATAAAAAACTGTTGATGATTTCTGCCGGAATTAGTTTTGTGGGTTTTTCATATTATCTGTTAATGTACAACAATTCTCTTCATCTTATTTATAAACTGATAATTGCAGCATTATTTGTTGTGTTTATATTTTTAACCGTATTTGATAAAAGCGAAATAAATTTCATCAAAACAAAATTATTGCGAAGGTAGAATGAACGAAGAAATTATAATTAAAGTAAAAAAATTAAGTGATGAATTTATAGATATTCCACTTCCGCAATATTCCACAACCGGAAGCGCTGGAATGGATATTCGCGCAGCGTTAAAAAACGAATTAATAATTGCTTCGGGTAAAATTGAATTAGTTCCAACTAACATTTCAGTTGAAATTCCTGCCGGATATGAAATACAGGTTAGACCAAGAAGCGGATTAGCTGCTAAACACGGCATAGGAATATTAAATTCTCCCGGCACAATTGATTCCGATTACCGCGGCGAAATAAAAATAATTATGATGAATTTTAGCAAAGAAGATTTTAAGATTACAAGCGGCGATAGAATTGCACAATTAGTAGTCTCAAAAATTTATACAGCAAAAATGGTTGCAGTAAACGATTTGAATTCATCAGAGCGCGGTGAAGGCGGATTTGGACACACGGGAAAAATGTGAGCTCAGAGAGACAAGTGCATATTGTTTGGAATTATGAGAGATGAAATATTTTAGCCGTTAAAAATTATAAACAAACCCAATTCTTTTTTGGAACTGGGTTTGTGATTGTAAAAGTTATTTGAGTAGAATCATTTTCTTAGTATCAACAAAATTACCTGCTTGTAGTTTGTATATGTAAAAACCGCTTGGCAGATTGGATGCATCAAACTCTAAAGAATAGTAACCTGCTTCCTTATTTTCATTCACTAATTCAGCTACTTCTGATCCTAAAATATCATACACTTTAATATTTACCAGTCCTGCATCTTTTAAAGAATAAGTTATTGTTGTAGTTGGATTAAAAGGATTGGGATAATTAGAAAGCAAATTATTTTCTGATAGATGAATCTTATTTGCATTATAACTTTTATCCAAAACAACAGAACCTATACCACCAGCAATGGCTTTGGTGTCATAAATATCCGACCAAACAGACCACAAACCTTGGTTATCTTTAAATCGTACTCTAAAATAAACATTTGTATTTCCATTAGATAAGTCGTACGTTATACTATGATCAGACCAACTTCGATTTGCGCCTGAATAAACAGTTTGCCAGTTACCATAATCTCCAATTTTTCTTTGCAGTTCAGAAAGTATAATATCTGGTTCTATTGGTTGACCATCCCATACTGTTGCACCCCAAGCAAGATATATCCAACCGTATTGAATAGAATTTACGTCTTTAGCAGGATTCCATCCAAGTGGTGGTTTGGATGGAGGCAACGCTATGGCAGAGGGTAAAGTTGTAAATGCTTTTACAGTAATATTGTCACCATTTGGGTTGTAAAGTTGAATTGATATATTGGTGTTTTCATCAACATAAGTGCTGGGATTACTCCAAGGTGTTATTAATTCATTATAACCAAAATTAAATGCATCAAATTCATCACCCATTACGTTGCGAGTAATTTGGTAACTTCCTGACGGTTGATCATCAACCCATTTTTTTGCCCAATGATTATTCCAATAAATATGTTCTTCTTTTTTATCGGTTTGCCCAGTATTGCGATTTAAAGCTGTCCTTTTTGTTTTTGGCAAATATCCTGCCCAAGGTTTGTCATCATACCAACCGGGACCAGCATTATAATCACCATCATAAGCCCAGTTCCATCTTCCATCGGCAGTTACCGCCTCATAATAAACACTTGATACTGCTAAGTCACCATTTTGATCCTACCCCCATATAGTAGATAAAAAGAAAAGCAACTATATTTAGTAAAAACAAAAAATATAGGAGTTCAAAATGTCAGAAAAGCGAAGGAGTTATGATAAAGAGTTCAAGTTATCAGCAGT
>Ga0247840_10000726_pt1 | contig 67453 bp, 48 predicted proteins | sample LaCruzMarch2015__FD_192404 | JGI IMG/M metagenome (GOLD analysis project Ga0247840, IMG submission 192404) | Freshwater microbial communities from meromictic Lake La Cruz, Castile-La Mancha, Spain - LaCruzMarch2015_17m | ecosystem: Environmental > Aquatic > Freshwater > Lake | place: Spain... | reverse complement strand
TGTTTGGGAAGAAACTCTCGTACGTGTACGGGACTGACGGTACCAGGCGAATAAGCATCGGCTAACTCCGTGCCAGCAGCCGCGGTAATACGGAGGATGCAAGCGTTATCCGGATTTATTGGGTTTAAAGGGTGCGTAGGCGGAATAATAAGTCAGTGGTGAAATACCCCGGCTCAACCGGGGAACTGCCATTGATACTGTTAATCTAGAGTATATTTGATGTGGGCGGAATGTAGCATGTAGCGGTGAAATGCTTAGATATGCTACAGAACACCGATTGCGAAGGCAGCTCACTAAACTATAACTGACGCTGAGGCACGAAAGCGTGGGGAGCAAACAGGATTAGATACCCTGGTAGTCCACGCTGTAAACTATGATCACTCGTTGTTGGCGATATACAGTCAGCGACTGAGCGAAAGTATTAAGTGATCCACCTGGGAAGTACGATCGCAAGGTTGAAACTCAAAGGAATTGACGGGGGCCCGCACAAGCGGTGGAGCATGTGGTTTAATTCGATGATACGCGAGGAACCTTACCTGGGCTTAAATGTAGGACGACTGTTCGTGAAAGCGGATTTTCCTTCGGGACGTCTTACAAGGTGCTGCATGGTTGTCGTCAGCTCGTGCCGTGAGGTGTCGGGTTAAGTCCCATAACGAGCGCAACCCCTATCATTAGTTGCCATCAGGTTAAGCTGGGGACTCTAATGAAACTGCCTACGCAAGTAGTGAGGAAGGTGGGGATGACGTCAAATCAGCACGGCCCTTATGTCCAGGGCTACACACGTGCTACAATGGCCGGTACAGAGGGTCGCTACCTGGTGACAGGATGCTAATCTCGAAAACCGGTCTCAGTTCGGATTGGAGTCTGCAACTCGACTCCATGAAGCTGGAATCGCTAGTAATCGCACATCAGCCATGGCGCGGTGAATACGTTCCCGGGCCTTGTACACACCGCCCGTCAAGCCATGGAAGCTGGGGGTACCTGAAGTCCGTAACCGTAAGGAGCGGCCTAGGGTAAAACCAGTGACTGGGGCTAAGTCGTAACAAGGTAGCCGTACCGGAAGGTGTGGCTGGAATACCTCCTTTCTGGAGTGATTTATTAAAGCCTGATTTATTGGGTTGATATTTTCTACTTAGCGCATACTTCATATCTTATTTTTGAATTTTCCCACGAGCAGCGTACTGCTCCTTCCTGACAGCATGAGGAAGTAGCGTTTACAGCAGACGAAGCCGTAGACAATACAGTCCCGTAGCTCAGTTGGTTAGAGCACTACACTGATAATGTAGGGGTCGGCAGTTCAACTCTGCCCGGGACTACATTAACGTTGGGGGGATTAGCTCAGTTGGCTAGAGCACCTGCCTTGCACGCAGGGGGTCAAGGGTTCGAATCCCTTATTCTCCACGAAAGGCTATTTAAAAAATAGTCCACCCATAACAAGGGTAAAGTTCTTTGACATATTGAAAGAAGATATATTTCGATTAATCAATTTTAGATTGATCACTATACAAAATAATTTGTAAGAAAGTAAATAAGAGCGTACGGCGGATGCCTTGGCTCTCAGAGGCGAAGAAGGACGTGATAAGCTGCGATAAGCCTCGGGTAGGTGCAAATAACCTTTAATCCGGGGATTTCCGAATGGGGCAACCCTTCATGCTGAAGGCATGTAATCCTGACTTGTCAGGAGGCAAACCTGGTGAACTGAAACATCTAAGTAACCAGAGGAAGAGAAAGCAATAGCGATTCCCCAAGTAGTGGCGAGCGAACGGGGAACAGCCTAAACCAATATTGTTAAGGCAATGTTGGGGTTGTAGGACTGTGAGATGGAATATAAATTTATAACTGAACACAACTGGAAAGTTGGACCAAAGAAGGTGATAGTCCTGTATGTAAAATGAATTTGTTACCTAACAGTATCCTGAGTACCGCGGGACCGGAGAAATCCTGTGGGAATCTGCCAGCACCATCTGGTAAGGCTAAATACTCCTGAGAGACCGATAGTGAACTAGTACCGTGAGGGAAAGGTGAAAAGCACCCCGAACAGGGGAGTGAAATAGACCCTGAAACCGTGCGCTTACAAACGGTCGGAGGCGAAGTTCTAATTTATTAGGATTGTAGCTGACGGCGTGCCTTTTGCATAATGAGCCTACGAGTTACTCTTCTCTAGCAAGGTTAATCCGCTGTAGCGGAGCAGCCGAAGCGAAAGCAAGTCTTAATAGGGCGTTCAGTTAGAGGAGGTAGACGCGAAACTTTGTGATCTACCCATGACCAGGGTGAAGTTCTGGTAACACAGAATGGAGGCCCGAACCAGTTAACGTTGAAAAGTTTTTGGATGAGTTGTGGGTAGGGGTGAAAGGCTAATCAAACTGAGAAATAGCTCGTACTCCCCGAAATGCTTTTAGGAGCAGCCTTGGAGTGAGTGTTATAGAGGTAGAGCTACTGATTGGACTAGGGGGCTTCACCGCCTACCAAATCCTGACAAACTCCGAATGCTATAACATATATCCAGGAGTGAGCGCGCGGGTGCTAAGGTCCACGCGCGAGAGGGAAAGAACCCAGACCATCAGCTAAGGTCCCCAAATATATGCTAAGTTGATCAAACGAGGTCTGATTGCTTTGACAGCTAGGATGTTGGCTTGGAAGCAGCCATTCATTTAAAGAGTGCGTAACAGCTCACTAGTCGAGCGATCGGGCATGGATAATACACGGGCATCAAGCATATTACCGAAGCTATGGTATTGAATTTATTCAATAGGTAGGGGAGCATTCCAGTTGCATCGAAGGTGAATCGTAAGGTTTGCTGGAGCGGCTGGAAAAGCAAATGTAGGCATAAGTAACGATAATGCAGGCGAGAAACCTGCACACCGAAAGACTAAGGTTTCCTGATCAACGCTAATCGGATCAGGGTTAGTCGGGTCCTAAGGCGCACCCGAAAGGGAAAGTCGATGGACAACTGGTTAATATTCCAGTACTGGCATAAGCTGCGATGGGATGACGAAGACGTGAAAGATCTGCGCACTGACGGAATAGTGCGTTAAAGGGTGTAGGTAAACATTTGGTAGGAAAATCCGCCGGATGTGCTGAACCTGATAGTACCGGGAACCTTCGGGCGAACGGATAATGATCCTAATCTTACTTCCAAGAAAATTCTCTAAGCTTCAGGCATATGCCACCCGTACCGCAAACCGACACAGGTAGTCGAGGAGAATATCCAAAGGTGCTCGAGTGAATCATGGCTAAGGAACTAGGCAAAATAACCCTGTAACTTCGGGAGAAAGGGTGCCACGAGCAATCGTGGCCGCAGTTAAATGGCCCAGGCGACTGTTTATCAAAAACACATGGCTCTGCTAAATCGAAAGATGACGTATAGGGCCTGACACCTGCCCGGTGCCGGAAGGTTAAGAGGAGATGTCATCCGCAAGGAGAAGCATTGAATTGAAGCCCCGGTAAACGGCGGCCGTAACTATAACGGTCCTAAGGTAGCGAAATTCCTTGTCGGGTAAGTTCCGACCTGCACGAATGGTGTAACGATCTGGGCACTGTCTCAGCCATGAGCTCGGTGAAATTGTAGTTCCGGTGAAGATGCCGGATACCCGCAACGGGACGGAAAGACCCCGTGCACCTTCACTATAACTTTGCATTGACTTTGAATAAACGATGTGTAGGATAGGTGGGAGATTGTGAAGCGGAGGCGCCAGCTTTCGTGGAATCAACCTTGAAATACCACCCTTTGTTTATTTGAAGCCTAATCCCCAACGGGAGACATTGCATGGTGGGTAGTTTGACTGGGGTGGTCGCCTCCAAAAGAGTAACGGAGGCTTTCAAAGGTATGCTCAGTACGCTTGGTAACCGTACGCAGAGTGCAATAGCATAAGCATGCTTGACTGTGAGACCAACAAGTCGAGCAGGGTCGAAAGACGGATATAGTGATCCGGTGGTTCCGCATGGAAGGGCCATCGCTCAAAGGATAAAAGGTACGCCGGGGATAACAGGCTGATCACTCCCAAGAGCTCACATCGACGGAGTGGTTTGGCACCTCGATGTCGGCTCGTCACATCCTGGGGCTGGAGAAGGTCCCAAGGGTTCGGCTGTTCGCCGATTAAAGTGGCACGCGAGCTGGGTTCAGAACGTCGCGAGACAGTTCGGTCCCTATCTGTTGTGGGCGTTAGAAACTTGAGGGCACCTAACTCTAGTACGAGAGGACCGAGTTGGACAGACCGCTAGTGTACCTGTTGTTGCGCCAGCTGCATAGCAGGGTAGCTACGTCTGGACGAGATAAGCGCTGAAAGCATCTAAGTGCGAAACTCAGCCCAAGATGAGGTTTCTTTTAAGGGTCGTTATAGACTATGACGTTGATAGGCTGCAGGTGTAAAGACAGTAATGTCAAAGCCGAGCAGTACTAATTACCCGTAGATTTCAAAATATTCAGCAAGTTCCTTGCTAATTGTAATTTTCTTCCAAATATGTCAAACCTTATTTAAAGTCGTTTGGCGACTATTGCGGTGGTGTCCACCTCTTCCCATTCCGAACAGAGAAGTTAAGCCCACCCGCGCAGATGGTACTGCAGTTTTTGTGGGAGAGTATGTCGTTGCCAACTTTTATTAAAACCCCCGTTTATCGGGGGTTTTTTTTTGCCCCTATCCTACCCTTGTTGTATCTTTGCCAATGCTCTTAACCCCAAATATGCCCGGAAGGAATCTGTTCACTGTCTGTATTTTCATCCTATCCCTTTTCCAGGCTACCATTGGCTTTGCACAGAAACCAGGAAACTATAACCTCAAGGACTCAAGCCTGATTATATACTCCTATTTCTCTTCAGATAGTCTCAACTATAAACAGGGTACAAGGATCTTCGATTCACTTCCAAACAATCCCCATCGGTATGACCCGCTGTCAGCACCTGATAAATTCTTTGCAACATCAGGAAATACCGGCCGAAGCTCGAATCCTTTATCCTATCAACCGAAGCTAAACCTTGGCTTTGACTATGGCATACATACGCTGGACCCTTACCTTTTTGATGTAAATAGCCTCCCCTACTTCTCTGTCTTCTACCCAATGTCAAGAATAAAATACCTCATGGGAGGCAAAAAAGAACTGCTTCTTGACATTCTTCACAATCAGAATATAGGAAAACGCTTTACACTTGGCCTAAATGTTCGTGCCATGAAATCCCCAGGTTCCTATATCAACCAGGTGAGTGAACTTTTTGATGTTTATTCCACACTTACTTATCAATCTAAAAACAAAAGATATAGAGCCAGCGGTGGTGCTCTATTCAATTTCCTGAGAAATGGAGAAAATGGGGGAATAATAACTGATAGTCTTTTTGAAAAAAACCTGGAAACGAATAGAAAACTTATTCCGGTGAAATTGGAAACTGCCAGATCACTGTATAAAGAAACAGCAGCCTTTCTTACCCAAGAATATGAAATTTTCAAAATAAGGAACAAGGAACAAGATTCGACAAAAAACCATTTGACCAGTCTACTACCCGGGAAGATCCGCTTCTCTGCCAACTATAACAAACAAGCCTGGCATTATGATGATAACGGGAATCAATCCTATTTCTACCCCTTTCCAGCACTAGATACTACAATTACACGCGACCTTACTGAAATCGAAACTTACAAAACAAGCCTCTTCCTTTATCATCCTCTCAATGACTATTTCCCTGTGAGCTATTATGGGAGGCTTAACTATAGAACCGATCAGGTTAAAGATCCTTCCGGAAGTAAAACCGAATACCAATGGTTAGGCGCTGCTGGTCTGGAAATACCTTTACCTATAGGCTTCCGTGCAGGACTTGATTGGGAGCAACAGATCTATGGCCGTTATTCAAAGGGGGATCAAAAGACTCAGGTATACTTGCAGCAAAACATTGGGAAGGCAGACAAGCGGTTTACCTATCAATTCAAGTATACATTTGCAGCCGCTACTCCATCCTATTTTCTGCAATCCTATCACTCCAATTATTTCAACTGGGACAATTCTTTCTCTAAAGTCAAAACAACAATCCTTGCTGCGAGCGCAACATACCGAGGCTATCTTCTAGAAATCAGGCACATTGAAGTAAACCGTCCAGTTGTCCTCATGCCCACAAATGCATGGCCTTACCAATCATCAGAAAAGTTAACTATCCAGGAAATCAGATTTGACAAAGTATTTCATTTCTGGTATCTGGTGGCAGACAATGAAATCAGGTATCAACAGGTTTCTAACGACCTCCTGATTCATTTACCCGCGCTGGTTTCCCGGCATGCGCTTTATTTTGACCTCCATTTGTTTAAAAACGCACTGAACATGCAGCCTGGCTTCGATATTAATTTCCGGAGTGCGAACTTTGGAGATGCCTATATGCCGGCAATACGGAGCTTTTACCTACAATACAATACTAAACTTGGCCCTCAAGCTACTGTTGACCTGTTTGTTAATCTCAAACTCAGCAGGGCAGCAATCAGTTTAAGTTATACTCACCTGGATGTATTTTGGGGGGATGGCAAATATTACCAGACACCCGGCTATCCCATGCAAGACCCAGGCTTGAAGTTCGGTGTTTCCTGGCTCTTAAGGGATCCGCCTGAGACTAAAAAGCCGAGCGGGGATAACTAATTGGAGAACCCCCTTTGCCTCGCTGCCTCGAAAACCAGGATTGCTGTTGCAGTTGAAACATTAAGAGAGTCTATTTTTCCACGCATAGGGATTTTGATTTTCTGATCGCATTCCCTAAGCCATAACTCCGAAATCCCACTATGCTCGGTACCCATTACAATCGCTGAAGCTCCTGTGAAATCATGCTGATGGTAGTAGATTTCTGTAGCAAGATCAGTAGCGAAAATTGAAATTTTATTCTCCCTTAACCAGGATATAGCTGCATCTGATGAACAAACCACGATAGGTACAGTGAAAATGCACCCAATACTGGATCGGATAATGTTGGGATTGAACAGATCCGTTAATGGATCGCATAGGATTACCAGGTCAATGTTGGCAGCATCAGCAGTCCGAAGAATTGCCCCAAGGTTACCTGGCTTTTCGACACTCTCCAGGATAAGTACTAAAGGAGAGTTTGCCAGTTTAATGTCGCTGAGGTTTACATATTCAGATCTGGCAACCAACAAGAGTCCTCCGGTAGAATCTCTATAGGCAACTTTACGGTAGATACTCTCAGGGATTTCAAAGACCCGACCTGGATTAATCCTGTCAATCAGGTCTAGGATCTCCTGGTCATCACAAACCTCCGGACAGTAAAAAGCTGAATGTATTTCAACCCCTGCTTCCAAAGCCATCTCAATTTCCTTGGTGCCTTCAATGATGAAGTTTTCTTTGCGGTCTTTGCCTCTTCCCTTACCAAGTTTTATCAAGTTCTTGACTTTGGGATTGGCGGGAGAGGTGATTCTTTCGAACATGGGGATTCAGTTGATTTTTGTAAATTTATGGTTTATTATGTTATTGGGTATGGCTATGTCAGAATTTTAGGCAACCATCAACAGGACGAATTGTCTTTCATTTACTTACCAGATTCCTCAGAGATGAAAAAGATCATACTTGTTCTATTGATAACGCTAAGCTTTTCAACTGCAAAGGCACAGTCAGGCTTAACCCACATTGATACCACTTGCGTTTGGAGTATCATGACTTCCGGCTGGGGTTTCATGACGAGTTATTATTTCATTCAGGGAGATACGGTATTGAATGGTCAACACTGGAAAAAAATCTACAATTGCTACCAGGATTCTACCCTTTCAAATCCTTCCTTTACTTGTGGCATAAGGGAGGAAAACGGTCGTGTATTTATAAGTAACGGGATGTTTACAAATGACTCCCTGGTTTATGACCATAATTTAGAGGTTGGGGACAGTGTCCAGGTTTGTATGGGATATAAAGTAGTAGATACCGTTGATTATGTTCTTATTGACGGGCTAAGCCGGAAAAGGATAGTTTTCGCAGATCCCTGGGGAGGCTGGCATAAAGAAATCTGGTTAGAAGGGATTGGGAGTAATAGCGGTTTACCCTATGCACTTACCTATGGATGTTTGTTTGACATTGCGTTTGATTTGCTATGTGTGCACAAGGATGGGAATCTAATCTTCGACAATCCTATGTTTGATGGTTGTTTTATTTCAAATGTCGGGATTGAAGAGATCAATTCTTCGGTAGTTTTTTATCCAAACCCTTTGACAGATATTTCAGAACTGAAGATATTGAACAGTAATTCTGTTTTTCAAAGTCTCATTATTATTGATGTTTCCGGCAGAATAATCAGGGAGATTCCTGTAATAGCCAATAAGGCCAGGGTTGATAAATCTGGCTTGAAGAATGGTCTTTATTTTTATTACATAAAAAATGAATCTCAGGCTTTAAGGGGAAGATTTGTGGTACAATAGTCGAATAATTCACGCAGGGGCGCGGGGGCGAGGGGAACACAGAGATGAAAATCATATTCCCTGCGTCCCTGCGGAAGTAATATACCCTGCGTAACTCTGCGTCCCTGCGCCCCCGCGAGAAACAAATAAAACCCTAGCTATTAAAAAATAACAGATTTTAAAGACATGTTTGCGATAAGCCTTGTATTTTTACATTTTACTGAGCAAATCCACATTACACTACAATGAGTCTAAATCTCTTTACCCCATCTGATTTTCCCGATTATGAACTCATAGACTCCGGAAGTTTTGAGAAACTTGAGCGGTTTGGAAAGTATATCCTGATTCGTCCTGAACCCCAGGCTGTCTGGAACAAATCCCTGGAAGAAAGCGAATGGGAGAAACTTTGTAATGCCCGTTTTCGGAAAGAAAAGCACAATCCAGATAAAGGAGAATGGGTACTCAAAAAAGGAATGCCTCAGCAATGGATGACCACCTATTCATACAAAGAAATGTCCTTCACAATGCGGCTGGGGCTGACTTCATTCCGCCACATCGGTATCTTTCCTGAGCAAAGTGACAATTGGAACTTCATCTATAATCAAAGTTTGAGTAATCCACTGCCAGAAAAAAAAGTGCTTAATCTTTTCGCCTATACCGGAGGTGCCTCTCTTGCAGCCAAGGCTGGTGGTGCCGAAGTTATACATGTTGATTCTGTAAAACCTGTTGTTACCTGGGCAAGAGAAAATATGGAGGCCAGTGGACTCAAAGACATTCGATGGGTTGTGGAAGATGCGCTTAAATTTGTACAGCGGGAGGTAAGGCGTGGAAACATCTACCATGGCATCATTATGGATCCTCCTGCTTATGGACGAGGACCCGATGGTGAGAAGTGGCTGCTGGAGGAACATATCAACGAAATGACCCGCTTATGTAGCGAGCTGCTTGCGCCAAATAACAGTTTCCTGGTGATGAATCTCTATTCCATGGGATTTTCTGCCCTGATTCTGGACAATCTGGTAAATTCTTATTTCACAGGAGAAAAGAAACAAGAAATCGGCGAATTGTATCTTGGGGATAGTTTTAAGAAAAGACTTCCTTTGGGAGTTGTGTTGAGATTTTCACGCTGAGCAATCTCTAAAGGAGTTTAGTATTGCTTTAACAAATTGGTTAACACACCCTGCTTCCTAGTCGCAATACACTGTTTTTCAACAAATTGTTAAGTTACAAAAACAGAACCTACCCCTTGTGTAATGATCGTTGTTCATAAGGCCTTGTGAGCTTCATTGTCAAATCACGTATTACCACGAGGGCAAAAGTCTGTAATCGTTCAATTGCTTATACCAATCCCCTTTGTTTCTTGATATTCTCATAAGCACTTCCGAGCTCACGGAATTTCTCTTCAGCTGATTTTTTCACCTCTTCACCAAGATGAGTAACCTTATCCGGGTGGTATTTCATTGCCATTTTGCGATAGGCTTTCTTTACTTCTTCATCGGTACAGCCAGGCTCAATCTCAAGAATCTTATACGCTGAATCAACATCTTTCACAAACATCGACTTCAATGAAATGAAATCATGCCGGTTGATGCCAAGATAATCAGCAATGATTTCTATCGTTTCGACTTCGGTAGGTTGGGCAAAGCCATCAGCCAATGCGATTCCAAAAAGGTAGTGCAGCAATTGCAGTCGTTCGGGATATGCCATGAACTGGCGTATCTGAGTGGAAACCGCCCTGATGTCAATTTCCTGCTTCAGGATTTCACGCAGTGCCAGCATGTCATCATTGGCTTTTTCTTCCCCGAATTGACGCAAGAAAAAAGTCTTGACATAATCCAATTCCAACTTTGTCACCTTGCCATCTGCTTTCATCACTGCAGCAGACAATATTAACAGGCTTGCACTAAAGTCACCCAAGAGGGTTTTTCGTTCGGTTGTCTCACTGGGTTGCATGCTGTCGACCACTGAGCCAAAGACAAAGCCAAGAATTCCACCAATTGGTCCACCAAAGGCCCAACCCAGGCTACCTCCTATCCATTTTGCGTATCGTGCCAAAACTATTTTGTATTAATTATTGAATGTGTTGATCCAGCGGAAGATCATATTCTTCTTCCATTTTAATTCCAAGTCCCTCAAGGGCATCGAGTACCGGGTTATAGATACCAGCAACAACAGGCCTGTATACACCCCTGACGGGTATTTTCCCTTCCAGTATCATTTCAACCGCGATTGCAGCTGGCAGGCTAACAGTCCTGGCAATGGCAGTATCTGTTTTGGGTGAACCAAAATCCAACATCCTTGAACGGATTACCTCACGTTTTCCCCCGGGATATTCGGCCAGGAAAGAATGTTGTAAAGCAACCATGTCCCTGTCATCTTCATTCAGGCTCATTTTGGACAGCATCATCTCAGCTGTAAGATCAAAGGCAGAAATTAAAGGTTCAGTGATTTTAAGATCAGATAACCAGCCAAGCCATTCCAGCGCTTCAATACCGACAAAATCCTCTGAGACGCCGAGAAAAGTTGCGAGGCTTTGCTTCAAGTGCTTGTGATCTAAATTGTTTAGTTTAGCAATGAAAGCACCATAGCTGGCGCCAGCCGTAAGATGCTCCGTTTGATCTAATAATTGAAGTTTTTTCATGGCATCCAGGCTTTCACACCAGGCGGGGAAGCGGAAAGTCCCACGGAACACAGTTTGTGCTTCGGGAATTCCATAGATATCAATGTATTCTATAGAATCACGATTGGGATAAACAACAAGCTGCCCTACCCCATTGAATTCAACAGAAAAAGTATCTCTGAACAATCTCTGGGTTGGAACATCAACTTCAACACCATGCTTCAAGTATCTTGCATTGTTGTTTCCAGCCAACAAAACGCCTCGCGGGCTCCAAGAAAATTTATATTTCAGTGGGTTATTTGCCGATTCCTTAGCGGGCAAAGCGCCACAGATGGAATAGAAGTCGATGATTTTGCCACCCTTTGCATGTACATGGTCGATGATGCGCATGGCTGACATGTGGTCGATACCAGGGTCGAGGCCGATTTCATTGAGAAAAAGGACATCTTTCTCGATTGCCTGCTCATGCAACGCCTGCATTTCAGGCTTTACATAAGAAGTGGTGACCAGGTGTTTTCCATGTAACAGGCACTGTTGAGCCACTTTCAGGTGGAAAATATAAGGAAGCAAACTAACAACAACATCTGATTCACTCACCATGTTAGATAGTTCTGCTTCGTCATCAACAGACCAATTAATGACAGTCGCATTACGATGTCCATCAGCAATCTGAATTGCATGTTCAGGAGTATTGGAAGCAAGTGTCAAGTGATAATCTTTCGAAAGCAGGTGTCGGATGATAGGACCGGCGACAAGGCCTGCACCAAGTATGAGTACGCGTTTCATCTTATAGTTTTATTAGAGTATGGCTTCCCTATTTCATGATGGGTTCGTTGACAAATTGTTCCAGGTAAGTAAAATCCGGGGTAAGATTCCCGTTGTGCAAAATCAAAGCCTTTTTTATAGCTCTGGGCAGGTCGAGATCTTCAAAAGAGGTATCAAAATCAGCATCGGCTATCGGTTTTACAAAACTCATGAGTACATCGGCAAAACCATTGGAAGAATCCCTAGGCAATTCTGCAGGCAGAATATCAACAGCCATGTCAAGCAGACCTTCACCCTGATGCCCCATGGTAATACCTTCTGTCATTGGATTGTAGACAAAGATGGGATCCTGTATCTCGGTAGAATCAACGGTTGCCTCAACTGAGCCATTGACATCGCAGGAAATATCACCGACTACAGTGATTTTTGGAGCTCCCTTGGCGTATAATTTCTTCAGGAAAGTCTTGGTGAGCAGTTTAGGATAACGATTATCCCAATACATACAATTGACAAGCACAGAGAGATGGGGAACATATTTTTCAAATACACCCCGGTATTTCATTGGGTTTTGATAATAATCATGAAGATCAAATTCCAGGTTTTCATCAATGGGTTCAACCAGGTCACCTTCTTTAAAGATTACTTTATATACCAGGTTATCTGGTTGGTGCTTTCTGGCTTTCAATCCAAGCAGTTTCTCAGGAGAAATTTCCTTGACAGGAAGCAAGCCCAGGATTTCCTGTGCACCTGTAGAAACATTTCCATAACCGGTGAAGGCAAAAGTCAAAGGTCTAAGTTCAACAGGTAAACCCTGTTCAGCGATGTATTGCCCAACCTCCATAATGTCGGCACGGGCTTCTTCCAGTGAATTATAATGACAGGCTTGTTTGATCTTGGAAAAAGGAGTTTTGTAACCTTGTTCCTTCAATCTAAGTCCCAATGCCCAAAGCGTATTGATCATTCCTGCCAAACCGGCATATTTGCCAAAGAAGATAAGACGCTTGTTCTGTTCGTCAACAACTTTCTCATAATCAATAAGATTACAACCGAGTTCCATCATTTTTTTCAGCATGGGCATATTCCCGGGCTGACCCTTGATCACATGCGAGAAAAAGATGTAGGTTTTGCCTGGCTCGAAGAAAGTGACCGGCATTTCCTTTACACCAAAAATAACCGAGCACTTTTTGAGGTCTTTGGCGATTTTTGCACCGGCGGCTATGTATTCCTCATCTTTAAAGATTCTTTTTTCAGAGGACTGGACTACGAAATCAAGTTTTTTTTGTTTGACAAGTCTTTCGACGTGTTTTGGTGTAAGTGGTGCACGTCGTTCCATCAGGTATTTATCTTCGTGCCTGATACCAATAAAGTTGCTCATAGGAGTGATTTAGTAAGGTGATAGTTTTCAGGCTGCAAATTTACAAAAAAATACTAATTTTGGCCGCTCTTCGGGCCTTGTTTACTGTATCTTGGTATGATTTGAATGCATATTTTGCCTGATAACCGTGATTTCCGATCAATTTGATACCAATCCATTACAAAACTATTCAGCTTCGGCACATATTATAGATTTTTCAATAAAAAAGCGTGGCAAAGAAAGGTATCCTCAGTAAGTTTTTCCGCATCATGAAGTGGCTGGTTCTGGGATTTCTCGGGAGTTCCATCGTGATCACCCTTTTATACCGATGGATACCTCCGCCTGTCACGCCATTGATGGTTATCCGGGTCTTCGAGCAAATCGGCGATGGTAAGGATATCCGCCTTAAAAAGGACTGGGTTTCTCTTGATGAGATCTCTGCCAACCTTCCCCAGGCTGTTGTTGCAGCTGAGGACAATGAATTCCTGGAGCATTATGGATTTGATTTTGAAGCCATTAAGAAAGCTCAAAAATACAATGAGACCCACAAAAAGACAAAGGGAGCAAGCACCATTTCTCAACAGACAGCAAAGAATGTCTTTCTTTGGCCTGCGCGATCCTGGATACGAAAAGGCCTTGAGGTGTATTTCACGGCTTTGATAGAGCTTTTCTGGGGCAAGGAAAGGATTATGGAAGTCTATCTTAACGTTATCGAAATGGGAGATGGTTATTATGGTGCAGAAGCGGCTTCACAACACTTTTTCAATAAAGCTGCCAAACAAATGAGTCGTTCAGAGGCAGCACTCATTGCAGCAACCTTGCCGAACCCGCGCATCTTCAGGGCAGATAAACCATCAGATTATATCCGTCGAAAACAAGGGCGGATTGTTGCCATTATGAGCAGAATAGACAAAGTTGATTTTGAACAACCCAAGTAGTCTGATTGTCATGATGGCAGATGAACACACGCATACCTTGCCTGAAATGATCAGGCGTTGACCACCTCCACCTCATTGTCAAGGTAAACAAGATAGGCCTCTGTTCCCGGATAAGTCATTTCTTCGAGGATACGTGTGTAGGATCTGATTTGCGTGGTATGGTGGGGGGATTTTTCTCCGGTTTTATAATCAAGTACTGCTGTACGCCCATTTAATGCTACTACCCTATCGGGCCGCATAAGCTTACCATCCGGCAATAGAATTTCTTTCTCAGCGAGGATAACAGAGTCTCCGGCAAAAAACTCCTTTAAAACCGGATGAGAAATCACGGCGAGTACATTGGCCTTCAATGCTGTTACATCTTCCGGGTTTACCCATCCTTCGGCAAGGGCCTGATCGAATTCTGCCTCCCATTGCTCAAGGGTCGTAATTTTTGACAACAATTTGTGCAACAAAGTCCCCCTGTCGCGGCTTCCTTCCGGATTATAAACATCCCAAAATTCAGGATAATTAAAGCGGATGAGCAGTTTATCCTTCCATGGGCTGGTATTTGAATCCTTAAGCTGAAAAGCAGCTACCCTCTCCCCTGATGCGGAATCAGCCTGGAGTTTCGCCTTTCTCTCACCCAAAAGAAAAACTTTGTCAGTATCCTCATGGCCACATGAACGCAGGAAACGGTAAAGCATATCAGCTGTATTAAAACCAAGATCAAAAGCCTTTGAAGGCATATCAGAAAGCAGATACAGACGCTCCTCCGGCCTGGTCATGGCGACATAAAGGATATTCAGGTATTCCAATTTAGATTTTTCGACTTCGGCAAAATACTGAGCTGCATAGCGGGTTTTCTCAAGATCCTTTGTTGATTTCAGCAATACCTTTGGTAATTCAGGAATCGCAGGATCATCAAAGTCGGCCCAGATATATTCATTGGAATTCCTAAGCGCCCCGGGTAGAAAAGGAAGAATCACTACCGGGAATTGCAATCCTTTGGCTTTGTGCACAGTCATAATCCGCACGGCAGGCACTTCTTCCGGAGTTAAAAGGTGTAATTTCTTTGCCTGGATTTGCCACCAGTCGAGAAACCCGTTGACAGACACTTCATTTTTAACAGCATATTGATGGACTGCATCCAGGAAAAACAGGAGGTAAGGATCCGGGCTAACTGCCAGCTGAAAGATTCGGATTAAGGATTCACACAATTCATAGACAGGCAACTTCAGGTATTCCGTGGATAAAAGACTTTCTATCAGTGGGTGAAACTTCCGCTCAAGAAAAATCTCCATTGCTCTTCGGGCTATTTTGTCCTCAGGCTTGGCAATCCATTGTAAACAGGAAATCAGGAAGGCTACTTTCCCGGATCTGGAGAGCAAGAGGACATCCGGCGACTGCACAGGTATCCCCCGGCTGACGAGGAATTCTGCTGTCAGACCGATATTCTTGTTGCTCCTGCCCAGGATCGCAATGTCACCCCATTGATAACCATCCGTTCTGAGTTCCAAAATAATGGCCAAGACTTTTTCGAGCATCAGATCAGCATGAGAAATCTCTGCTGGGCTTTCAGGAACAAACTCCAGGCTAAGCATCCCCCCTTGCTTTGATTCGAGGGGTAATTGCCGAATAAGCTTGTCAAAATAGATGGTTGATTGAAAAGCCGCATTGAGCACATTCGCCGCATGTGAGAAAAAATCATTGTTAAAGTCTACGATTACTTTTGCTGAGCGGTAATTCGTACCCAGCACCTCCTCAATATAATTCCTTTGCAGGGCTTCTTCCCTGTCATCATGCATGAGGCCCTGAGGCTTGCGGTAGATATCAGGTAGGGTTGAAAACTGCTCCACTTCCCCGCCCCGCCAACGATAAATGGCTTGTTTGCCATCTCCCACTAGAATCACCTGATAGCCTTCAGACAGCGCATTCTCAATAAGGGGTAAGATGTTTTGCCACTGTAGAATAGAAGTGTCCTGAAACTCATCGATAAGAAAATAATGATAACGTTCACCCAGTCTTTCATAAATGAATGGGATGGGTTCGTTTAACACAACTTCGGCGATGCGGCGGTTAAACTCGGCAATGGGAAGGATGTTGTTATCAGACTTGATTTCTTCCAGGATTCCAAACATCTCATGCAAGAGGGACAAGGTCCACAAATTGCTATATAAAGACGTGTAAACCAAGTACCTGGCTGCGCTTACCTGAACAAATGCATAAAGCTCCCTGAAAGCATCTTTGAACTTATCTTCCAGGTTTCCGAAGGTGGCTTTATCAACAGGATTGGGCTTTGCACTGAGCCAGACATCTTCCTCAATCGCTTTGACGACGAAGGAATTAGGACTCATCCAACTATCTTTCAGAGGTTTAACTGAAAGATTCTGCAAAAAACCATAAATCCCCCTATTCCCCTGAAAAAACGTTTCTTTAGATAATCCATTATCAGTCAAGAGCTTAAACAAAGTACTTCCGCTTGCACTTACTTCGTCCTCAATGTCTTTCCGTAGTTTGAAAAGCTTTTGCCTGATGGCTGCAAAATCACTGAGGGATAAGTGTTTAAAATCATCGAGTGCAATTTGTCCCTCATCTTTGAAGAGAATATTTTTAGTAAATTTCGCTATATCACGCTCGATGTCCCAGCCTTTTTCACCTTCTGCTTTTTCCAGGGTAAACTCCAGTAGGACAGGCGTCAGTCGCTCATCCTTTCCGACCTTTTGAATGAGTGCATCAACGGCCTGGCTTATCAATGATTCCTGATCCAGCTCGATTTCAAAACCCTGGGGAAGATGAAGGTCACGTGCGAAAGTACGGATTACCCTGGCGGTAAAACTATCAATGGTGCCCACGGCCAGGTCAGAATAATGGTGCAAAATAAGGCTCAGGACTTTGGTGGCGCGTTCTCTTATCTGTTCAGGGCTCAGATGACAATCCAGGGCAAGTCCTGATGCCAATTCCCTTATCTTTCCTGACTGTTCATTTTCTTTTTGTGCAAGGCCAGAGAGAAACTGCAGCAGGCGTTCCTTCATTTCATTGGCTGCCTTGTTCGTAAAAGTCAGGGCGAGGATATTCCTGAAAAGATCAGGTCTTTGGAGAACGATCTTCAGGTATTCCCGCACAAGGGTATAGGTTTTCCCTGAACCTGCAGAAGAGCGATAGACTATAAAAGACATGTGCGAATGGGATCAGGTAGGCTGAGCATCAAAGGATAAATACTTATCAATCAATGATTAACTTATGTGTCAATTGTTGATTATCCAGCGATATTTTCAGAAAATACAAGCCTGGGGTAAAACTACTTTTATCGATTTGTAGGGTAATGGAGTTCATCCCCTGATCACATTTCCCCTGGTAGAGTTCAGCAAGTTCCTGGCCCATCATGTTGTAGATTTTTACAGAGAGCTGATCCTGATGTCTGGCATTTAGGCTTAGTTGACATTGCCCATTTGCAGGATTCGGGCTGACGGTAACATTCAAAGGTTCGGACGTTTCTGCAATATTGACACTTCCCGGATAGTCTATCCACCTGAAGGTATTTAAAATCCCTTCTGATGTTACCTGCATGAGGGGAGCTCCGTGGCCATTGCCCAGCCATTTGTACTCAGTATAATTTCTAACGATGGGAATCCCTGCATTGATGGTATCGAGATAAATAGAATCCTCCTCGTGAACTACCGATTTCACCCGCAAGGTCTGGAAGCTGCCTGAAGGTGTGATCAATGTCCCCCAGCCATCCACTTTATTTACCCTTTTTCTGTAAATCTTCAGATAACCCAGGGTCAGCAGACTTTGTGAATATGATGAAACGGAAGAATCAGCCGGAGAGTTTATTGTGAGGGGAAACTTATACCACACATCAGCACCCGTAAATTTGATAGGTAGTCCGATACCATAAATGCCCAAACCAAAACCATTGAGCTGAAAGGCTGAGGTTGAAGATCTGTAGAAATTTGTAAGTGCTGACAAGGGAATATTGGGAATAAAGCTAAGATCAGCAGTATTCTGGGCGATGTTGGCCGGATTTGATCCAAAGGCAAAGATCAGCTGCAGGGTAAAACTAGTTGTGCTGACACTAATAAAAGTATCGGCAGCAGGAAGACCTGTAAGACTAGAAAAGTCCCAACTAAAGTTATTTCCGGTTTGTTCGAAATCCACACCCGGAGCTAAGCTAGTGGTTTTTAACCAGATAGTATCCCCTACTTCCGGCATATCACTTTTCGAAATTGTAGGTTGGGCTAACATATTTGTCATCAAAAACAGGCAAAACAGCCCCAGATAAACTTTTTTCATATCTGCATGAATTAGATTGTGAAGATAAAAAAAAGCAAAGCCGTGCGAACACAACTTTGCTTTTCATGAAAAGAAAATAAAATTACTGGGCCAGCATTACCGGCATTACAAGCATGAGGATATCTTCTTCAGGATTGTCGCTGGAGACAGGGGTAAGAATCCCGGCCCTGTTCGGTTCTGACATTTCGAGCTGGATTTCATCTGTTTCGATGTTGTTGACCATTTCAATCAGGAATTTCGAGTTAAAACCGATTTCGATGTCTTCACCTTCATAGGTGCAAGTGAGGCGTTCTTTCGCTTCATTGGCGAAATCCATGTCTTCAGCAGAAAGAACGAGTTCCTTCCCGCTGATTTTCAACCTGAGTTGGTGGGTACTTTGGTTGGCAAAAAGGGCGATACGTTTGATAGAATTCAGGAAAGGCCCTCTTTCCACAGTCAGTTTGTTTGGGTTATCTTTGGGGATAACGGCTTCATAATTGGGATATCTACCATCGATCAACCTGCAGATCAGGTGCATATTACCGAAAGTAAAAGAGGCATTGGTTGGGTTATATTCCAATCTGACATTCTCGTCGAGGTGGAAGAGTTGGTTTTTAACCTGGTTCAGTGGTTTCTTGGGGAGGATAAAAGAAACAGCTTCTTCTGAGTGCGTATCAGTTCTGCGGTATCTGACCAGTTTGTGCGCATCAGTAGCAACAAAAACGACATCTTCAGGAGACAACTGGCAGAAAACGCCTGTCATTACCGGGCGAAGCTCATCATTACCGGCGGCGAACAAAGTTTTGTTGATGGCATTGGCCAATACCTGAGCCGGGATGTCGAGCACAGTGGCATTTTCCATTTCCGGTGGTTTGGGGAAGTCCTCAGCACTATGACCAGAAAGTTTGTACTTTCCTTCACCGGCAGATATCTCAATGGCTTGTGTCGTCTCTTCGATGGTGAAAGTCAATGGGATATCCGAAAACGTTTTCAGTGTATCTAACAATATTTTGGCAGGGATGGTAATGGCCCCCTGATCTTTGGCCTCTGAAAGGGGGACAGTAACCGTCATGGTAGTTTCGAGGTCGGAGGCAGTGACCATCAGGCTGTTGTCGATCAACTGAAACAGGAAGTCATCGAGGATAGGGAGGGTATTGTTGGAATTGAGCACACCACCTATTGCCTGTAAACTCTTGAGTAATTGAGAACTGCTAACAATGAATTTCATTTTTTCTCGCTATTATTTGTATTGAATATTTTTCGTAAAAATAGGTATTAAACCGGAAGATAAACAATAAATGAATGAGAGGATATTGACAAAATATTCATAAAATCGCTGCATCTTCGCATTCCAAAATTTCTACCCAGTGCCAAAATCCGCGGAAAACAAGCCAAACAAGCGCGTTATCGTCTCCGTCATCAACGACCTTGTTACCGATCAACGTGTTGATAAAGTTTCCCGGACATTGCAAAGCATGGGGTTCGATGTCCTTTTGGTGGGTAGAAAGAAACATGACAGTTTGCGCATGAGCAAGCGTGCTTACGAGACCTATAGGCTGATGTTACTTTTCGAAAAAGGTCCATTATTTTACATGGAGTATAACCTACGTCTTTTCTTCTTTCTGTTGATCAACCCACATGATTTGCTGGTTTCCAATGACCTAGACACTTTATTACCCAACTTCCTGATGCACAAACTCAAAGGGAAGCCGCTTGTCTATGATAGTCATGAGTATTTCCTGGGTGTTCCCGAACTGGAGGGCCGGCCTTTTGTGCGTGGAATCTGGAAACGGATTGAAAGCCATATCTTCCCTAAGTTAAAACATATATTCACTGTGAATCAGTCTATTGCAGGTCTTTATAAGAAGGATTACGGCAAAGAACTCAGGGTTGTCAGGAATATGCCGGAGCGCATGACTCCCCCTGTGCCAGACAAGGCTGCACTTGGACTGCCCGAGGACAGGCCCATCCTTATACTGCAAGGGGCAGGTATTAACATTGACCGGGGAGCGGAAGAAGCTGTACTCGCCATGCAATACCTTGAGCATGCACTTTTACTAATCATAGGTAGCGGAGATGCGATTCCCGGACTGAAAGTTTTGGTGGCCGAACACCAACTTGAAACCAAGGTGATGTTCATCCCCAGACAACCCCTGGCAGCACTTTTACAATATACAGTATGTGCTGACATTGGTCTTACACTGGACAAAGACACCAACCTGAATTATCGTTACAGCCTGCCGAATAAGATCTTTGATTATATACAGGCAGGAGTTCCTGTTTTGGCTTCCGACTTGCCTGAAATCCGAAAAGTTATTGATGAATACAAGCTTGGGCTGATTACTCCTTCCCATGACCCGCAAATTATTGCCGTAAGGATGAAGGAGATGCTAGCCGATCCTGAGCGCATTGCTATGTGGAAAGAAAATCTTATCATTGCCGCCAGGAATCTTTGCTGGGAAAACGAAGTTCACGCCCTGCAGGAAGTTTATGGCCAATATCTCTGATCGTCAATTACATCTGGTATCTTTTGATATTCCCTACCCTGCCAATTATGGTGGGGCGATTGACATTTTTTATAAGCTTGAGAGTTTAAAAAAACAGGGAATCAAGGTTCATTTGCATTGTTATCAGTATGATCGCTCACCCAATGTCATCCTCGACAACCTATGCGAATCTGTACATTACTATAAGCGTGATCTCTCCCTGATGCATTTGTTCAGCCCACTGCCCTTTATCGTAAAAACGCGTTCCAATGTTTCTTTGCTGGAGGTTTTGAGCAGGGACAACTACCCTATTTTATATGAAGGATTGCATTCTTGTGCAACACTCAGCGATGCCAGTCTTAGCGAAAGGCGTAAGATTGTGAGGACACACAATGTTGAACATGAATATTATAAGAGTCTGGGAGATGTTGAGAAGAACCCTTTTAAGCGGCAGTATTTTTACCGTGAAGCTGCCAAGCTGGAGAAATACGAGAATGTTTTAACCCATGCCAAGGGTGTGGCTGCCATCTCCATCAAGGACAAAAGCCATCTTCTTGCCAAGTTTCCCGGGGTCGAAATTGAAACAGTATCCGCCTTCCATCCCTTTAACAAAGTCAACATCATGCCGGGCAGAGGAGAATTTGCCTTGTATCATGGAAGTCTGGAAGTCGGCGAGAACAACAAAGCAGCCTTGTTCCTGATCAGGGAAATCTTCAACAAGCTAGACATCCCACTGAAAATCGCGGGCAACAAACCTTCCCGTGAGCTTATTGCAACTGCAAGCCAATACCGCAATGTCGAACTCATCAGCGACGTCTCCACCGACAAGATCTATGAACTGATCAGGGCAGCACATGTCAATGTCCTGCCCACCTTTCAGGCAACAGGCATCAAGCTCAAACTCCTGGCAGCACTTTTCACCGGCCGTCACTGCCTCGTGAATCAGCCCATGGTCGACAAGACAGGGCTTGAATCCCTATGTCATGTCGGCAACAGCCCGGAAGAGATGCAAGCGCAGGTGCTACGCCTCCTTGGGAAAGACTTTACTACAGAAGAGATTGAGCAGAGAACCGCTGTGCTAGAATCCGGATTCTTTAGCAATGCATATAATGTGGAGAAGCTAGGGGCCTTGCTCTTTGATTAAGCTTTAGCGTTCACCCTATTCTTTATACTTCCAAAAAGGTCTTGTCGTTAAGCGCACTGATTATTGTCTGCACTAAGCCACCAGATGTCCCCCCTCACACTTCATTGTCCTGGCGGGGAATTTCTCGAACAAAGAATAATCATGTGTTGCCATTAAAACTGAGGTTCCCGTCTGGCTGATGTCTTTGAGGAGACGAAGGATGCCTTCCGAAGTTTCGGGATCGAGGTTTCCTGTTGGCTCATCTGCCAAAAGCACCTCCGGCTGGTTGAGTAAAGCCCTTGCGATCCCAACCCTTTGCTGCTCTCCGCCGCTGAGTTGATTGGGCATTTTAAAGCCTTTGGTGGCGAGACCCACTTTCTCCAGAACAAAATTGATCCGGGATTGACTGGCAACTTTATCCTTCCATCCAGTAGCTTTCAAAACAAACATAAGATTATCACTGATGTTGCGATCGCTCAGCAACTGGAAGTCCTGGAATACAATCCCGATTTTACGCCTGAGAAAGGGCACCTCTTTGCGTTTAAGCTGGCGCAAATCATAGCCGGCTACTGAAGCCCTGCCATCAAAGACGGCCAGGTCAGCATATAAAGTTTTCAGGAGGCTGCTTTTGCCACTGCCTGTTTTTCCGATGAGATAAACGAATTCACCTTTAGAAATAGAGAAACTCACATTGGTCAGGATAAGTATATTTTCCTGGTAAACACTAAGTTGATCGACGTCGATGATTTTTTCTTCAGACATGAGGTAATGTTGTGAGATGCAAAGGTAAGATTTTTTGAAAGGCATGCAGACAGCCCCGTTCAGCTCCCAACGAGATAGGGGGCAATTTTCCAAAAACAGGAATCCGGGATTACGGCAGACTGCCTGAGTTCTCCAATGGCTCTGATCAGTCCGTATTTTTCACGGAATTTACAAATTGCCTTTGCAGTGACATACCCACCATAAGGATGTTTCATGATTTCTTTAAAATCGCAGGTATTTATGTTGAGTTTTCGTACAGCAGTTGTATCGATGGTCAACACTACAGAAATCTCCTTCAGATTGCCTTCATTCATTCCATAAACCTCAGACAACTGGCTGATCTGAAAAAAGCCCCCCAGCCTGTTTCTATATTTCAGGATACGAGATACCATGTAAGGTCTGAGCGCCTGAATGCTGCTTAGCATGGCGGAATCCGCCCTATTTAACTCAATGTATTTAAACAACTTAGAAGTACTGATCGCTTGATTTTCACTTTCTGAAAACACCAGGAAGGGGGCCATCCTCAGAAACAAGTCCTCCGGCATTCCATAAATTTTGTGCAGGTCCTCCGGCTGGCGAAAAGTCCCTCCTTTAGACCGAAATTTCATGATCCTTTCAGCAAGCCATCTTGGGCATCCCATCGCCAACCACTCCTGCTGACTGATGAGGTTGGGGTTAAAGGGTTTAATATTGGCCTGGGCTTGCTGTTCCAGCGGGATTACGGCAGAGCGGGACCAATTGCGATCATCATATTGCGCATTCCCTTCTTGTTTCTCCTTTAGGAATTTTGATGTTCTTGTTGCAAAGGCATCCAATCCGCTTTCATCTTCAGGGAGGAATTTCTGAATCAGCAAGGGAGACCAGAGAAATGCCAAAATGATAATCGTCAGCATAACGACGCCTCTTCTCTCCGTTTTACTAAAAAAGAGGAATGACTTCCAGGATTGTGACATAGATTGTGCTTTACCGGATAGACGGAAAACCGGGGTCTGAGTGGAAAGAAAAAAGGGTAGTATTTTGAAGGAGTTTTCAACAATATTACGCCAAAGAAGAAAAAACCTTAGGTTTGTGTTGATTTCCAGTACAAATAAAACCAGTTATGGCCAACAAACTACTCACTACCAAGCCGCTGCAGCAGCTCGTCAATGAATCGACCGATACGGGTCACGGATTGAAGCGGACATTAACAGCCACCAACCTAACGACTCTTGGTATAGGAGCAGTCATCGGGGCTGGGATTTTCGTTCTGACAGGCAGTGCAGCCGCCCAATATGCCGGGCCAGCCATCGTGATTTCCTTTATTATCAGCGGTTTAGCCTGTGCCTTTGCCGGATTGTGTTATGCTGAATTCGCCTCCATGATTCCCATTGCAGGAAGTGCATATACCTATGCCTATGCTACCATGGGAGAGTTCCTTGCCTGGATCATTGGTTGGGACCTTATCCTGGAGTATCTTTTTGCAGCTTCCACTGTTGCCGTAGGTTGGTCGGGTTATGTTTTAAGTTTTCTGAAGGACTTTGGGATTTATATTCCGGCACAATTTTCGGCAGCCTCAGGTACAGTGTTATACGACATCCCCAACATGGGTTGGAAGGCCCTCGACGCCCATCTTATTCAGACCCTGGGCGAACAAGGCATTCTGGCCACCAGCCTTCCACATATTACCGCCATTATGAACCTGCCAGCGATGTTTATCATCGCCTTGCTGAGTTTACTGCTGATCATCGGCATCCGTGAGTCTGCCAATTTCAACAACATCATGGTTATTGTCAAAGTAGCTGTAATCCTGTTGTTTATTGTCATCGGCTTCTTCTTTGTGAAGACTGCAAACTGGCATCCCTTCATCCCAGAAAACACCGGCGTTTGGGGGCATTTCGGATGGTCAGGAATCTTGCGGGGGGCAGGTGTTATCTTCTTCGCCTACATCGGATTCGATGCAGTCTCTACGGCGGCCCAGGAGTCACGAAATCCACAAAAGGACATGCCCATCGGCATTATGGGTTCACTGGGGATTTCGACAGTCTTGTACATCCTAGTTGCCATTGTCTTGACAGGCATCGTCAGCTATACACTCCTTAATGTCTCTGATCCTGTTGCTGTTGGCGTAGATGCCATGGGCGAACACCTCTTGTGGTTAAGGCCAATTATCAAAATTGCGGCCATCGCCGGATTGAGTTCTGTAATCCTTGTCATGTTGCTGGGTCAGCCACGTATCTTTTTCACCATGTCGAAAGACGGCTTGCTCCCACCCGTATTTTCCAAAGTGCACCCGAAGTTTAAGACTCCTTACATCAGCACCATAATCACAGGTACGACAGCCATGATTATTGCAGGCGTACTACCTATTAATATCCTTGGCGAACTTGTTTCCATCGGGACACTTCTGGCTTTTGCCATAGTATGTATCGGCATTATCATCCTCAGGAAGACCAAACCTGATTTTCCACGTCCATTCCGTACACCCTGGGTTCCTCTGATTCCCTTGTTGGGGGCAGGGATCTGCCTGGCGCAGATGTTCTCACTTCCTTTCGACACCTGGCTACGTTTGATTATCTGGATGGCCATTGGTTTGGCTGTTTATTTCTTTTATGGTATCCGGAAGAGCAAACTCAACAATGAGCAGTAAGCTGCACATTAAAAGCACATTACAAACCATATGACAGAAAAAACCGCTACAGGATTTAAGCGCAGCCTGGGACTTTTTGATTCGACTGCGATTGTCATCGGATCTATGATAGGTTCAGGTGTTTTCATTGTCAGTGCAGATATGGCCAGGATCCTTGGTTCACCCGGCTGGCTGATGATGGCCTGGGGCATTACCGGTGTTATGACCTTGATTGCTGCCCTGACTTATGGTGAGTTAGCCAGCCTGATGCCAAAAGCAGGAGGACAATATGTCTATCTGCGCGAGGCCTACAATCCCCTTACGGGCTTTCTTTACGGATGGACTTTGCTACTGGTGATACAAACCGGTACCATTGCAGCTGTGGGGATGGCCTTTGCCAAGTTTACGGGGATGCTGATTCCCTGGTTTTCAGAGAAGAACATTTTGTTCAGCCTGGGGAGCCTGAAAGTCAGTGCTGCCCAGTTACTTGGGATTTCCACCATCATTTTTCTGAGTTGGAACAACAACCGGGGCGTTGTTGCAGGCAAAAAGGTGCAGAATGGCTTTACCATTCTCAAGGTAATGCTCCTTCTGGGTTTTATCGTGCTTGGACTTGCTTTCGCCCGTAACCGTGCAGCCATCGATTTCAATATGAGCATCTTCTGGGATGCTATCCCGACAGGCGATGGCATCACCGGCTCACTGGGCACCTTCGCCTTGCTGGCAGCCCTGGGAACAGCCATGGTGGGTTCCCTTTTTTCTTCCGATGCCTGGAACAACATTACTTTTGCGGCGGAGGAGATCAAAAACCCACATAAGAACATAGCCTTGAGCCTATTGCTGGGGACGGGCATCGTGACGGTTTTCTATTTACTAGCCAACCTTGTTTATTTGCAAGCCATGCCCCTGCGCGGCATTGCGGATGGGCAGACCGTTTTTGAGCGAGGGATTCAATACGTCACCAATGATCGCCTGGGCACTGCCGCCATGCAAGGAATTTTCGGGGAAAGCACAGCCATGCTGATGGCGATCTTCGTAATCATTTCCACTTTTGGCTGTAACAACGGCCTCATCCTGGCAGGCAGCAGGGCCTATTATGCCATGGCCAAGGACGGGCTATTGTTCGAATCAGTAGGGAAGCTCAACAGCCGAGGGGTACCAACGATGGGACTGATATTGCAAGCCATTTGGGCAAGTATACTCTGTTTGTCAGGCACATATAGTGACCTGCTCGATTATGTTGTTTTCGCCGTGCTGATATTCTATGTATTGACAATCCTGGGTGTTTTTGTGCTGAGAAAGAAATGGCCAGATCGGGAAAGAAAATACAAAGCCTTTGGCTACCCGGTATTGCCGGCCATCTACATCATCCTGGCCGTGTTTATCCTGCTTGATTTGCTCATTTATAAGAGCACCTTCAGTTTGCGAGGGCTCGCGATTGTCCTGTTGGGGATCCCCGTATTTTTCCTGTGGAAGCATAAGAAAGAGAAATAACCGTTGGCCGTCAAGCTGCTGCCTGTTCTGAAACTTTAAATATTTACATTCCTCAGGAGGTAGTTCCCAAAACTGCAGGAAAGGCAACGTTTCTCATCACAATAGCCTTTTTTGAGGTAAATTAGACCTTGTCCTTCCAGGGCATTGACTGCCTTGAGGCCATGCTCTTCCCATGCAGCCAGGATTTTATTCTGCTCAGGAGGGAAACTCTCCATGATGCTCAGGGCCATGTCTACCCTATCCTGCCTATCCTTGTGCCTGCCATAAAAGATGAGCATGGGTACCAGCGCATTGATGATCCACACCCGGATAAAACCTTCGCCAGGATTGCTCCCCCCTCTCAGTGCCGGGCGATCCGGGATAAAATGCGTATCCCAATAAGGGTCTATTGTATTGTGCAACAAGTTCATGACCGTTTGTAACTCCCTTTCCTGCAGGATTTCAGTCACCAGGCTGTGGCGCCCCCGCAACAAGGCCACCCAATGCAACAAGCGCACAGTAGGAAAACCCGTAGGTCTGATTCTCAAGAATTTCCATTGGTCAGTATCCATGGGTTTTAGTTGATGCTTGTTCATCAGGTATTGATATTCTGTCCATAGTCTGGCCGGATAGGGATCCTGAAAACCCGGCCTGAGAAAACCTGCCTGCCCCAGTGCGAGGGCTTCCAGTGCCAAGGCCTGGTCTTTGTATCTGCGACACAAACCAAAAGGAAGTATCCTGGCTAGTTGTTCGAAAGGCTCAGTATTGATCACAAGTCCGAACCCACGGGCAAAAACCTGGTGAACCGTTTCTTCAAAGTCGCCATGGTTTGACTCTAACAATTTATCTATCAAGCCAGAACGACTTTCAATGCGTTCGATAGCCAAAGCACTCAGGTAAGTCTTCTGTAAAGTGAGCGGGATTTGATGCAATTGGTCAGCACAGGGTATCCATTTTCGGGACGACAGGAAATCCTCATATTTTGCAAACAATCCGGGATCAAACTGCTCTTTCAGCAATAGGGTTGGCAGCAGTTCTCCCCCGGCTCTCATGACAGGCTTGTCAGCCTCATAAACCACATGCAGAATTACACCCAGGTAGGCAGGATCGTCCTGGTGACCATGCCTGAACCAGTCAGAGGCTTTGACATGAATCTCCACGCTACCGGCCCATAGCGTATTGCCAATGCGGATCATGGCGTGCATGAAATCCGGACCGGAGTCAGGGTTCTGAAGGCCGGCTTTGATTACCTCAACAGTTTCGCCTTCTTGGGTAGTCAACCCATTCCGAATGAGTTGAAACTTCCAGATATAGGATAAGAAATCTTCTTTCATCATACCTGTATATACGGAAAAACGGCCTGTGACTGGAAAAATAAATCCATCTATTTTTTCCATTTAATTGACTGATCTCAGGCCAAATGCCTGATTTTTCACGAAAAACTTGCAAAGGAAGAAGTGCTAAGCTATCTTTGTGCAAGATCAAACTTGAAGCATTACTCTCCATGAATGAGCATAAAAAGCTGATTGACAATGTTCAGCGGAAGACAGAGGAAGTATTAGTCCGGTTTTCAAAGGTTCAGCAGGAGAATAAGAAATTACAAGCAGAGATCAGAGCCAATCAATTAATAATCAACGATCAGAAACAAACTATAAAACAATTAGAAGATAACATAACTACACTTAAAATCACCAAATCATTGGAGAGAGGGAAAGAAAATTCGGATGCACGGTTGAAGATTAATGAAATGTTGCGTGAAATTGACAAATGCATCGGATTAATAAAATCCTGATGGAGAATATGTAAGCCTGATGAATGAATCATCTATAAAAGTTAACATCGCTGAAAGGACATATCACCTTACAGTAGATAAAAAGGAGGAAGAAAACGTAAAAAAAGCCGCCCGGCTGATCGATCAGAAGATAAAGGATTATGCGGCCAATTTTTCGTTTAAAGACAAACAGGATCTGATTACCATGGTAGCCCTTCAGTTCACGACGAGTTTTATGAACGGAGAAATGCAGGGAGATAAAGAGGAAATGCAGGCAATGACCCTCAGGCTACAGGAATTGGATAAAAAACTGGATGAACACCTTCAGGCCATGTAATCCTAGCGTTCTTTGACAAAGAATATTTAAAATAAAACCCGCATATCCAACTCATGTTGGTAAACTCAACATATTTTAATTTGGAGATTAGCTCAGTGCGGTAAAAACAGGCCTCAACCTTCGGGTTTCCTATTTATAGGGACAGTGGACTTTTGCGCTGCAAGGCGGCTCCAACCATGTCAAATGGGGTTTACTCAACCTTTTGGGTATTGCGGGTTTTTTTTCTTTTTCATCCCTCCGATGGTTGTAAAAACTACAACCATGTATATCATACTCTACTGCATCATCGCCACCCTTGCCGGTCTTGGAATCGGCATATACCTGGCGACGAGCATGCTGAAAAAGCAGCTGCTCACCAAATCCGAAAACATCGTGAAAGAAGCCGAAGAAAAGGCTGAAATCATGAAAAAGGATCGGATTCTCCAGGCCAAGGAGAAATTCCTGCAGCTCAAAGCCGAGCACGAACAAGAAGTAAACAACAGAAACAACCAGGTTCAAAAAAGAGAAGTCGCCATTCAGCAAAAAGAACAGGCCCTGAATAAAAAGCTTGATGACGCTGCAAGACAACAAAAAGAAGTTGACATCATCAAACAGAACCTCACCAACCAGGTAGAACTGGTGGCAAAGAAACAGGGCGACATCGACAAGGCCCACAAACAACAGGTAGAACAATTAGAGAAGATCTCCGGACTCACTGCAGGTGATGCCAAAAATCAGCTCATCGACACGATGAAAGACGAGGCACGTTCTGATGCCATGGTTTTGATTCATGAGATTGTGGAAGAAGCCAAGCTCACAGCCAACATGGAAGCCAAAAAAATCGTGGTGGAGGTGATTCAACGTACTGCTACAGAGCATGCTGTCGAAAACTCCGTTTCTGTTTTTAACATTGAGAGTGAAGAAATAAAAGGTCGTATTATTGGTCGTGAGGGTCGTAATATCCGCACCCTGGAATCTCTTACCGGTGTTGAAATCATTATTGATGACTCCCCAGATGCCATTATCCTTTCAGGCTTCGACCCTGTCAGAAGAGAAATTGCCCGCTTATCACTGCACAAACTTGTGACAGACGGTCGTATCCACCCTGCCCGTATTGAGGAGGTTGTTGCGAAAGTCACAAAACAAGTTGAACAAGAGATCATTGAAGCCGGCAAGCGTACAACCATTGATTTGGGTATCCATGGCATGCACCTCGACCTGATCCGTTTGGTAGGAAAGATGAAATATCGTACCTCTTACGGGCAGAACCTCCTGATGCACTCCAAGGAAGTTGCCAACCTCTGTGCCACCATGGCTGCAGAACTTGGTCTCAATCCCAAAATTGCGAAACGTGCCGGTCTTTTGCATGATATTGGCAAGGTGCCGGATGATGAGCCAGAATTGCCACATGCATTACTCGGCATGAAGATGGCTGAGAAATACAAAGAACGTCCCGAGGTAAGCAATGCCATTGGCTCCCACCACGAAGACATTGAAATGGAGTCACTGTATGCACCTATTGTTCAGGTTTGTGATGCCATCAGTGGTGCACGTCCGGGCGCCCGCAGGGAAGTTGTTGAAGCCTATATCAAAAGGTTGGAAAAACTCGAAGAACTCGCCATGGGCTATCCCGGTGTTGTGAAGACCTATGCCATCCAGGCAGGTCGTGAGTTAAGGGTCATCGTTGGTGCCGAAAGGATCAACGACATGGAAGCCACGCAGCTTTCCCTTGATCTCTCCAAAAAGATACAGGATGAGATGACCTATCCAGGACAGATTAAAATCACTGTTATACGGGAAACCAGGGCAGTGGCTTTTGCGAAATAGGCAGAACAAATATTCCATTCTGGGAGTTAATAAGTAAAGTCAAAGAGGGCGTTTCAATAATTGAAACGCCCTCTTTTTTATACAAATCAAATCTCCAAAGAATTAAGGGTACCTATTCCACCGGCCAATAGACCCGGGTAAGCCATTTCTCAGGATTTGGTTCAGTCATAGGGTCGGTAATGTACTCCTCCCAGGGCTGACCATTGAGTTTTTTGTTGTTGGCTTTAATCCAGGTTTCTACTACGGAATGAGGCAGGCCTGTCCCTTCATAAGAACCATAATAATCGCATTTGATGACATTCCCGGCCTTTATCATGCTACTCTGGATACGGCCTTCACCGGCAACAGCTGTGGCAACAGGAAATGCATCGGCCATGTCAAATTCATTATTTGCCCAGGAATAGGAAATGCTAAAAGGATAACCAGCTATTGCAACACCTTTAGCTTTGGTATATTGTTGTATTTCACCATAGAACTCAGCCATTTTGGTACCGATATTTTCCATACTGACTTTCTCGCGAATGAATAAATAAGGGATGTCGTTGATGGTGCCGGGCTCTACCTTTAACATAGCGTTGGGGTTAGCCTCCACTATTTTCCTGATATTTTCAAGGCCTGTCATAAATTCCTTTCCCAGTTTTCCTTCCAGAAACAATCCGATGTAATGATAAAAGGGATTGGGACCCATGTCGGTTTCCAGCGACCAGGTGACTTTGGTACCACCATCCTGATCCTGGAAAACAAAAGCACTTGTTGCTTTTCCATTTTCTCTGAAATCCATCGTTGTGCCGATGCTGTCAAAGGGAACATCCTTAACAATGGTAAGCTCGCCATTTCCTACATCTTCCATTTTGGACTCCCAGGCATAAGAAGCACCCATCCCCATCGAAGGGCCGGCATAGGTCAGTTTCATGGCAGAATCCAGCTTGTGCCAGGCCGACCATGATTCCCAGTTCTTCAGGATGATTACCTGGTTGTAGACCAGGCCTCGGTGGGCTTTTATCACCAAAGAACGTTCGACATGAACATGTCGTGGAAGGAAGAAACCAACAACAACCACGATAACGATTATCACCAACAATACAAGCAGGATTTTCTTGAGTGCTTTCATAAATATTTTTTTTTGTTTGTGTAAAGATAAATCAGCATTTGATCAGATAATACAAGGGCTTATCTTTTTCACAATAAATTAACAAATAGATACTTATATGCTATTAGCAATATGTACATCAATTAAATTCAAGCCAAGGGACTGACTTTTCAAAACCAGCAATTACGTAGCATTACTCATGGATTCAAAAACAAAACAACAGTGCTTTTGGTCAAATATCCACAAAAGTCTCTGTGAATTGTTCATCATTTATCTGAAAAAAAACACTTGACAAGCTGGAAAATCCTAACTTTGCACGTTTTTTCGAAGACAATCCCATTACTACTCATAACTTAATGATTTAAAGAAGATTACAACGATGAGCAAAGAAAAAGTCAACAAGTACGTTTATTACTTCGGTGGAAGTAAAGCAGATGGCCATGCTACCATGAAAGAATTACTTGGTGGTAAAGGTGCCAACCTTGCAGAAATGATCAACATCGGTCTGCCTGTACCTGCAGGTTTCACGGTAACAACTGAAGTTTGTACCGCTTACTACAAGAATAAAAAGAAATATCCCAAAGAACTAGACGGACAATTAAAAGCTGCCCTCAAAGTTGTTGAGAAGGAAATGGGTGCCAAATTTGGTGACAAAAAGAACCCTTTGCTTCTTTCTGTTCGTTCAGGTGCCCGCAGTTCTATGCCCGGCATGATGGAAACTGTATTAAATGTTGGTTTGAATGACGAAACCCGTGACGGTCTCATCAAGAAATCAGGCAATGCACGTTTCGTATACGACTCACAACGTCGCCTCATCCAGATGTATTCTGATGTGGTGATGGAGAAAGCTGCCGGTATCGAGCCTGCTGAAGGCAAGGGTGTCCGTGTTCAACTCGAGCATGAACTTGAGAAGATGAAAAAAGCCACTGGTGCAGTCCTCGACACTGACCTGAGCGCTGATGACCTCAAGAAACTGATCGACATTTACAAAAAGAAAGTAAAAGAAGTCCTTGGCAAACCTTTCCCTGAAGATGCCATGGAGCAGCTGTATGGTGCCGTAGGCGCTGTATTCCAAAGCTGGATGGGCAGACGTGCTATCGCTTACCGTCGCTTTGAGGGCATTCCTGACGAATGGGGCACTGCCGTTACTGTTCAGTCAATGGTATTCGGAAACATGGGTGACACATCAGCTACTGGTGTTGCCTTCACCCGTAACCCTGCCACCGGAGAAAACTATTTCTATGGCGAATGGCTTGCCAATGCACAGGGTGAAGATGTCGTTGCCGGCATCCGCACACCAAACCCCATCAATGAGATCGGAAAAGGCGAGCATACCATGCACCTCGAATCACTCGAGACTGCCATGCCAAAGGTTTACAAAGAACTGCACAAGATTCAGCGTAGCCTCGAAAAACATTATCGCAACATGCTTGACGTTGAGTTCACCATCCAGGATGGCAAACTCTATATGCTGCAATGCCGCGTTGGAAAACGCAATGGCCCGGCTGCTGTTAAAATGGCATTGGACATGTACAATGAGAAACTGATCACCAAGGAAGAAGCTGTAATCCGTGTTGAGCCTTCACAACTTGATGAACTCTTACATCCAATCCTCGATGCCTCCAAGGAAAAAAGCCTGAAACCTTTTGCCAAAGGACTTCCCGCAGGTCCCGGTGGTGCCTGTGGCCAAATCGTCTTCAATTCTGTTGACGCAGTAGCCTGGGCCAAAAAAGGCAAGACTGTCATCCTCGTCCGCGAAGAAACCAATCCTGAAGACATCGAAGGCATGCGTGCTGCTGAGGCCATCCTCACTGCCCGTGGCGGTATGACCAGTCATGCAGCCCTTGTGGCCCGTGGTTGGGGAAAATGTTGTATCGTTGGCGCCGGTTCTTTAAAGATCGATGCCCAGAAAAAAACGATGACAGCAGGTACCCTTGTCATGAAAGAAGGAGATTTTGTTTCCCTCAACGGAAGCAAAGGCTATGCTTATGAAGGACAGGTTCCAATGAAAAAAGCTGCTGAGGAAAATCCTGATTTCCAGGGCTTCATGAAACTTTGTGATGCCATCCGCAAACTCAAAGTTCGTACCAATGCTGACACTCCTGAAGATGCAGCAAGGGCAAGGGCTTTTGGTGCAGAAGGCATCGGTCTCTTCCGTACTGAGCATATGTTCTATGGCAAACATGCAGAAGAGCCTTTGTTCCTCCTTCGCAAGATGATCGCTTCCAGTACTGAAAAAGAACGCCGTGCTGCCCTCGACGAACTTTTCGTTCATGTGAAAGCCGATATCAAAGGCACCATGGAAGCCATGGACGGTTTCCCTGTTACCATTCGTACCCTCGACCCACCCCTCCACGAGTTCATCCCACTCCAGGAAGAAGGCCGTAACAAAATCGCGAAGAGCCTAAAGATCTCTGCAGAAGAATTCAACCGCAGGGCTGAGCTTCTCCACGAGACCAACCCGATGATGGGCCACCGTGGCGTCCGTTTGGGCATCACCTTCCCTGAAATCACTGAGATGCAGGTTCGCGCCATCTTCGAAGCTACTGCTGAGCTGATCAAAGCCAAAAAGAACCCGCTGCCTGAAATCATGATTCCTGTGACTTGTGTCGACAATGAGCTGAAAGATCAGTATGAAATCGTCAGCAAGGTATACCAGGAAGTGCTTGCCAAGTTCAAGATGAAAGAAATCCCACACATGGTCGGGACTATGATCGAAATCCCAAGAGCTTGTCTCACTGCTGATAAGATCGCCCAACAGGCTGATTTCTTCTCCTTTGGCACCAATGACCTCACCCAGATGAGCTTTGGTTTCTCAAGAGATGACATCGGAGGTTTCCTTCCTGAATACCTCGAGAAAAAGATCCTCCCCATCGATCCATTCCAAAGCATCGACGTTGATGGTGTTGGCGTTCTGATGGACATCGCCGTTCAAAAAGGCCGTAGTGTTAAAAAAGACCTCAAGATCGGTATTTGCGGAGAACATGGCGGAGAGGCTGCTTCAGTCGAATTCTGTCATAAACTGGGTTTCAACTATGTTAGTTGTTCTCCATTCCGCGTGCCAATTGCACGTCTCGCTGCTGCTCAGGCCGTCATCAAAGAAGGTAAAAAAGCAAAAGCTGTGAAAGCCAAAGCTGCTCCGAAAAAAGCAAGCAAGCCAGCTGCAAAAACTGCCAAGGCTAAAAAATAGATTTTCTTTACAACGCATTGGGGCGCAAAGGTTTATTTACGATCTTTGCGCCTCATTGCTTTTGAATCAAGAAACAACTAATCCTTTATATATCTAGATAAATTAGTAAAATGGAAAAAAGCAGCCTGACCAATGAACTGGCCAAGAAACTGGATCTGACCCAATATGGGATCAGCGATGTTCAGGAGATCTTCTACAACCTGAGCTATGATGAACTTTATGCACACGAAACCGATCCTTCTCTTGAAGGTTTTGAAAAAGGATTCGTGACCAATACCGGCGCAGTAAATGTCGACACCGGCATCTTCACAGGAAGGTCACCCAAAGACAAATACATCGTTCGTGAAGAAACTTCCCAGGACAACGTATGGTGGGCAACACCAGGACGTAAAAGCTCTGACAACAAGCCTATCACTGAAGCAACCTGGACAAAACTCGTTGGTTTATCACAAACCCAGCTGAGTGGCAAAAAACTCTATGTAACTGACGCTTATTGCGGTGCCAACGAGAACACCCGTCTGAAAATCAGGGTGATCGCTGAAGTTGCATGGCAATCCCATTTCGTGAAGAACATGTTTATCCGCCCTACTGAGGAAGAACTTGTTGACTTCCAGCCTGATTATGTATTGATGAACGCTTGCAAGACGACCAATCCAGACTTCAAAGAAGAAGGACTGAATTCAGAAGTTTTCGCTGTTTTCAACATCAAACAGAGAATGGCAGTACTTGGTGGCACCTGGTACGGTGGCGAGATGAAAAAAGGCATGTTCTCTATCATGAATTATGTACTTCCGCTGAAAGGCATCGCTTCCATGCATTGCTCAGCCAACATGGGCAAAGACGGCGACACCGCTATCTTCTTCGGCCTCAGCGGAACAGGCAAGACCACACTCAGCGCTGACCCGAAACGTTTCCTCATCGGTGACGACGAACATGGCTGGGATGATGAAGGTGTTTTCAATTTCGAAGGCGGATGTTATGCCAAGTGTATCAACCTCAGCAAAGAAAACGAACCTGACATCTACAACGCCATCCGTCGTGATGCCCTCTTAGAGAACCTCGTGTATGACGAAAACACCGGTGCCATCGACTTCAGCAGCAATGCCAAGACCGAAAACACCCGTGTCTCCTACCCTATTGAATTCATCAACAACATCGTAAAACCCGTTTCTAAAGGCGGTCATCCAAAATCCATCATCTTCTTAACTGCAGATGCTTTTGGTGTGTTACCTCCTGTTTCCAAACTCACTGCTGACCAGACCATGTATCACTTCCTGAGTGGTTACACTGCAAAAGTTGCCGGCACAGAGCGTGGTATCAAAGAACCTAGTCCAACCTTCTCTTCCTGTTTTGGCCAGGCCTTCCTGCTCCTCCATCCAACGAAATATGCCCAGGAACTTGCAAAAAAGATGCAGGAACACGGATCCCATGCCTACCTTGTAAACACAGGTTGGATTGGTGGTGCTTATGGTGTTGGAAAACGTATCGACATTCCTTCAACCCGCGCCATCATTGATGCCATCCTTGATGGTTCACTTGCCAATGCTGAATTCGAAGAAATGCCATTCTTTGGCCTCATGATCCCCAAAGCCGTCAATGGCGTCGACAGTCACATCCTGAACCCACGCAACCTCTGGGCTGACCCAACAGCATGGGATGCTTCAGCGAAAGACCTCGGCAGCAAATTCATTGCCAATTTCGAGAACTTTACCGATAACGAAGAAGGACAGAGATTGAGAGCGGCTGGTCCGAAGGTTTAGGCGGGAGGTGTGAAGTCGTGAGGCGTGAAGGCGTGAACCGTGAGTCGTGAACCGTGAGGTGTGAGACGTGAAGTAGGGAAACGGGAAACGGGAGGCGTTAAACTTTAGGCTTTACTATAACATTGACCCTGATAGGATGAAAATCCTGTCAGGGTTTTTTTATGGAAGAGAACAGAACGAATGGATTTATTGATGAAGATGTTTCAGATATCTGATTATTTGTTAGGTTTGTTTTATGTTTGTTCGGGGGAAGAAGCTATATCACACTATCGTTTTCTTATTTGCCTTTCTGGCTTTGGGGGCATTGTCTGCGCAGCAGCTTTCCTACAAGCACTATACTGTGAGGGACGGCCTGGTACAAAATCAGGTTCACAGCATATTTGAAGACAGCAAGGGGTATCTATGGCTTGCCACAATGGGCGGGGTGAGTCGTTTTGACGGGATTGAATTTCACAACCTCACTGTCCAGGATGGATTACCTTTTGGAAATATAATCAACATTGCAGAAGATCTTGAAGGTAACATCATCCTCGTAGCCACCAACTTCTTGTGTTTATACAATGGGAATTCCCTTGAAACATTTTATTTTCCCAAAATAGAAAACAGGCAATGTCAGAGTGCCAGTACAATCTACACCGACTCCCAGGGAGTTTTACATTTTTTACTTTTCGACGGGAAGATCTTGTACACGGCAGGGATAACAAATGGGAAATTGAGTTATCAGAAAATTATTGGTGCAAATATCACGATGTCGCCGAGGCATATTTTCTTTGACAACAATGCCAGGGAATACTATATCATTACCAATAATAATGAAACCTACACCATAGATGCCAACAGTAATGCATTAAAAAGGTCTCAAATATTCCCGGATTCAATTAAAACATATGCCACGATAAATGGGAAACCGGGTTATATAGACCAAGAGCGTAACGTAATTTCAATCCTGAATGGCAAAAGAGTCAATCTATTCAAATTTACTGAATCATTGCATTTTAAAGAGTACGTTCAGATTGTGACCTATCATGAGACATACTTTGTACTTGGCAACAACCTGAATGCATTGTTCCGGGTTGATGGCCATGGCAATGTGCTAAGTGATTCAAGCTTTAAAAACGGAATATCCGCCATACACTTAACGCCGGATGGCACTTTGTGCATTGCCACAGAATCAGGCTTTTACCGACTTTTATCACAGGCCTTTTTGAACTACACCAACGAAAGTGGAATAAAGCCTTATATCTGGTCTGTCGTTGAGGATAAGGACAAAAATATCTGGCTGGCATCTTATCAGGGATTTTTGCAGGTTTATGATGGCAAGAAATTCAAAGCCATGAGCGGGTTCAGGCAGTTTGTCAAACCACACGACAACACCATAAATTATTATATGGGTGCAATCCGGGATTCACAAGACAATTTGTGGTTTACCGGTGCCGGGGCAGACAGAAATCTTTTGAAATGGGATGGCGTTCGATTTATAAATTTCCCGGGTTTAAGCAAGAGTTCCTTTTTATACCTGTATGATGATGTGAAAAGAAAGCGGGTTATTGCGGGAGGAAACCATATGCTTGCCATCATAGATGCCTATTCCAAACCCAAAACAATCCCTTTCAAACCGGGAAATATCAGCACGAGTACCATTGCAATTACGAAAGACAAAAATGGTGTTTTCTGGCTTGGAGGCCGGCAAGGCATCTCCTTGTGGGACGGGGATTCTGCCTTTACCGATCTTCCCAATCGAAAACTCCCATTCCGGTATGGGGCCAATGCCATGGTGCTGGATCAAAGAAGCAATCTATGGATAGGGAACAACCGCGGGCTTTTCGTCTATGACTATAGAACCTTCAGGCAGATTGTGGGTTACCAGTGGAAGGGAGAAATCTCTTCGCTGGCCCTCATGCAGGACGGAAACATCTTAATTGGTGGTTTTGAAGGGATTGCAATTCTGGATATTGATGAATTTTATAAGTCCAACAAGGAAAAGCTACGTTATTTTGATCAATATAACGGATTCCTCGGCAGTGAATGTGCACAAAATGCCATTTGCCTTGATTACAAGGGTCGCTATTGGATTCCGACCAATGATAGGGTCATGGTTTTTGATCCCTCTCAGATAACACAGTCCAGAACACCACCTTTGATTTATATGTCGGACCTACATGTCCTCAACGACCGTATGGAATGGGAGCCCTGGGATACCACGCACATACAGAATTCAGCAGATTTAAAGTATACGCAGACAAATCTTAGACTCTACTATCATGCCATTAACTACAGCTGCCCTGAGAAAGTCAGATACCAATACTTCCTGGAGGGCTATGATGCTACATGGTCAGCACCGGTAAGTGATCGATTTGCCACCTATACTAACCTATCGCCCGGGCACTATACTTTCCATGTTAAAGCCATTGATGAAACAGGGCTCATTTCTATACAAGAAGCAACAATGGCCATACACATTGTGCCTGCAATATGGCAGAGATTGTGGTTCCAGCTTTTGACTTTCGGCTTGCTGATCGCTTTCCTTACGTGGTTGTCGTCGTGGTTGTTGTCGACGCGAAGAAGGCAAAAACAAAAACAGCTGCAGGATGAACTGATCATCTCCGAATTGCAGCTCAAGACCTTCCGTAACCAGATGGAGCCCCATTTCACCTTCAATGCCATCAACACCATTGGTGCCTCCATTTACAGCAAAGAACCGGAGGTAGCCTATACCCACCTGCAAAAATTCTCGCGTCTGGTGCGCAGCCTCATCCTGAGTGCTGACCAGGTTTCGCGTCCACTGTCAGAAGAACTGGATTTTGTCCGTAATTATCTGGAACTGGAGTACTACCGTTTCAGCGACCGCTTCAGTTTTGACATTCACATTGATGAGCAGGTGAACACAATGTGGGAAGTGCCAAAAATGATCGTGCAAACTCATGTCGAAAATGCCTTAAAACACGGACTGTTGCCCAAAGCCGGAGCGGGAACTTTGAAAATCTCCGCCTTTCTTGTGGATCGCGACCTGGTCGTAGAGATCACAGACAATGGCATTGGGCGCATTGCAGCAGCCATCAACAATACTGAATCCACAGGGAAGGGCCTGAAAATCATCCGGGAGTACTGCGATTTCTATGAAAGACGATTCGGCCGGGCAATAATTTTCACCACAGAAGATCTTACGGATCCTGGAGGAAAGGCGATTGGCACCAAAGTCAGGATACAGATCAGCATTGAAAACACCAGGCACAAAACAAGATCACATGAATAAAATCAGGGTATTTCTGGTAGATGATGAAAATGGGGCTCTTAAGCTGATGCAAAGCCTACTGTCCCATTTTAATGAGGTTGAAGTTGTCGGCATGGCCAACAATGTTTCACAAGCCGTTTCACAGATTGCAATAACCTTGCCCGATATGGTATTCACCGACATCCGGATGCCGGGAGAAGATGGCTTTGCCCTAGTAAAGGCCTTACACGAAAAAGGAATTTTCAGTTGCCATGTATTTGTAACTGCATACGACCAATATACCTTGCAAGCCTGCAAAACAGCAGCTTTCGATTATTTGTTAAAGCCTGTCGGACTGCCGGAGTTGGGCATGACCCTCAAGCGTTTCCAGGAAGAAAGGATAGAGAAACCCTGGGAGGACAAACTAAATCGCTTGCTTCAATACATTCAACCACATGAAAAAGTAAGGTTTAACACCCGCTCGGGCTATATCCTGATCGATCCTCAAGAAATCCTGTATTGCCATGCAGAGGGGAATTACACCGACATTTTCCTGATTAATGGTTCAAAAGAGACCGTAACCTTAACGTTAAAAGACTTTTCAGACCGCATCATCAACCCCAGCATTATCCGTGTGAGCCGGTCCTACCTTATCAACAAGACCTTCATCAGCAAGGTGGACCGCAAGCGGAGGAAATGTGAATTGCGCTACCAGGGCATCAGCCTGGAGTTGGACGTGAGTATGGGGGAATGCATTGGAATCTAGATTTACTCAATAAGTCATGACTTTCAAACAATCCAGCCAACATATCAGGAAATAGAGATACCGGGCAACTGTTGTGGAGGGTTTTATTGGATAGATTTACTTTTTGAACTGTGTTCAAATACAAAGTAAAACTATCAGACTATGAAAAAATGGATATTCACAATACTAGTCTTACTGCCTTTTGTTGGAATGACTCAAACTGATACAGAATTTTGGTTTGCAGCACCAGAGGTAAGCCAGCAACATGGCGATAGGCCCATTTACTTACGAATGACTGCCCTAAGTCAAGCGAGCATTATAACGCTTTCAGAACCGGCCAATCCGCTATTTCCTATAATTGTAGACACTATTCCATCTTTCGGAAGCTTAACCATTGACTTGACCCAATATATTGATATAATTGAGAACAAACCCGACACAACCGTCCTAAACTATGGCCTTCATCTCACTTCAGATCATAGCATTACAGCATATTACGAGGTTGCTACTGCATGTGCATGTAATCCTGAGATTTTTACACTCAAGGGCAAGAATGCGCTAGGGACATATTTTTTAACTCCTTTTCAAACCTTCACCTCGGCTGGGGCTGCACTTTACTATTCTGGGTTTAACATAATAGCAACTGTGAACAATACAATTATCACAATCACTCCTTCCCATGATACACCAGGACATCCTGCTGGGATCCCATTTACGATTGTTTTAAATATGGGTGAAACATATACCATTAATGCGAGTGGATTGGCACCCGGCGATCGGCTAGCAGGCACCTTGGTCACTGCAAATCAATCAATTGCCATTACAATTTTTGATGATTCACTCTCAGGGGCTGCTTGGGGAGGATGTGGTGATTTGTGTGGAGACCAGATAATACCAGTTCAGGTTGCAGGGAAACAGTATATTATTGTTAGAGGTTTTCTGAACGGGGGTATTGAGAAAGTATTTATTTTGGGTACAGTAAACAATACCGATATATTCATTAATGGAAGTTCTATACCCACTGCAACAATTAACGCTGGACAAACATATACCTACTCTCTTTCGTCAAATTCTGTTTTTATAGATTGCTCTCAACCAGTCTTCGTGCTGCATTTATCAGGATTTAGTTGTGAGCTAGGAATGCCAATTGTCCCACCCATTCAATGTACCGGATCCAGCATTGTTGGGTTCACACGATCGACGAACGAATTCTTTGGTATTGTGCTACTAACTCAAAATGGAAATCAAGGTGGCTTTTCATTGAATGGTAACTCTACTGTTATAAACCCAGCTTCCTTTTTTATAGTTCCGGGAACCAGTGGTCAATGGGTGGCAACAAAGCTGGACCTATCATCACAAATAACTGCTGGAGCTGGCAGCTTGATTTCAAACAACCTGGGAAAATTTCACCTTGGGATTTTTAACGGTGGTTCTGTATCTGGATGCCGTTATGGGTATTTTTCCGATTTCAGCGGCGTAAACCTTGGGCCGGACATCACAAAATGCCCCCTTGATACCATTACCCTGGATGCCGGACCTGGTAAAACATCGTATTATTGGAATAATGGAATAACATCCCAAACAGTTCAAGTTACAAACCCTGGCATTTATAGTGTTACAACAACCGATGGAGGATGTACACTCATTGACAGCATCACGATCATCAACAAGATCCCGCCAACTGTTTCTTTGGGAAATGATACCATTCTATGTGAAAATCAAAATATTTCGATTTCTCCCGGTCCCGGCTATACCTCCTACGCCTGGTCAAATGGGAGTTCTTCCCCAAGTATCAATATTACTCAGGCGGGGTTTTACTGGGTTAAGGTTGCTGAAGCATCGGGTTGTATCGGGATGGATACTGTAATGGTGAGGTTTCGGAAACTAACTGATGTAGGCGATACCGTCAGCTTGCTTCCGGAAAACATGCTGGCCTGGTATCCTTTTGATGGGAATACACTCGATTACAGCGGAAACAACCACAATGGCATATGCGCCCGGTCCGGTGGATTCGAGCATTGCTTTTGTTGGTTATGGGTATATGACTGAGGCGGGTGGACATGTAGTCATCCCGGATATAGATCTCGAAACCTACCCGGCTTTTACAATTAGTCTTTATGCAAAGGAAGATGGAGTGACGAGCACTGATGGTGAAGCCTACATCTTTTATGGGGATGCAACAAATGGTATGATTTCTATTGCAAATTATGGCGGATTGGGTTTCTTTGTCGGGAGTGCCGTTGTAGGTATGCCATTTCCTCCCTCCTATTTACATCAATGGAAGAAGTATACCCTTGTGTGGGAGGCTCCGATACTGATGGCCTATGTTAATGACTCCCTGATCAATACAGCCTCAGGCATTGCAGCGTGCTGGGGAGGCGTGAAGGGCGGAGTCGCCAGACATTGGTGGTATTCCAATACTGTTAGTTCAACGCGCTTAATTGGAAACATCGACGACATCCGGATTTATAAGCGGGCCCTATGCGATTATGAGGTAATGGTTGGGATGAATACCAGAGTTTTGTCTGCCACTGTTTCATCAGCCAGTATATGTACAGGAGACTCAAGCACAATCATGCTGCACAACCCACAACCCGGAATTCAATACCAAATGATAAATCAGGGCAATGGTGCTCCAGTTGGTTTACCAATGGGTCCTGTTTGCGACAGCATAATTCTTTTCCAAACGGGTCCGTTGGGCAGTACCCAGCAGTATACAATTTTGGCAAAGGACACCAATTATAACTGCCAGAAAACCCTGGATACAATACTCACTGTTACCGTAAATCCCATACCTGTTGCAAACATCTTGCCTGGGAACACTAGCCTTTGCCTGGGTGATAGTGTTCTGCTTACCGCCTATTCTTCCATTGTAGGTGCAAGCTATAATTGGGCGGATTCACAAACTACCCAATCCATTTGGGTTAAATCAGCGGGCATTTCAGATTACATTGTAACCGTAACAAACAATGGCTGCAGTGACACTGCAATGGCATCAGTTACAATTAACACAATCCCTGGCATTACTATAGTTCCGGTCAACCCGGTGGCCTGTCAAGGGGATACCGTGCAACTCACGGCAAACCCTGCTCCGCCGGGTGGTAGCTTTGTGTGGAATACAGGTACCACGACAGCATCTGTCAATGTCATCCCATTGGTTTCCGGCACTCAATATTCAGTCAAGTATACCCTAAATGGTTGCAGTAACAATGACAGTGTAAGCATCCAATTAAATCCATTGCCTGTTGTAAGTATCTCCCCTGCAACAGCAGAGATTTGTGAAGGAGACACCCTGACTTTGACGGCCAGCAGTAACCTTTCCGGAGCAAACTGGACCTGGAACAGCGGCCAAAATACTGCGTCAATTTTAATACAACCCCTTGTATCAACAGTTTACAATGTGACGGCTACAGTAAACGACTGTGATGGACAGGCGAATCTTACTGTCGTACTTCACCCTATGCCAACAATCACAATGAACCCTGCTGTAGATACCATCTGTGAAGGTGATACCATCCTGCTCACAGCCAGCAGCAACCAGGAAGGATTAACCTATACTTGGAATACAGGGATGATGGATAGTCTCATTTCCATTCACCCAACGACCAACAGCACCTATTGGGTTACGGTAACCAATGATTGGTGTGAGAACAAAAATTCAGCTTTTATTCAAGTTGATTTGATCCCTGAAATCACCGTAAGTCCATCGGATACCACGATCTGTAAAGGCGATGCCATTATACTGAATGTCAATACTTCTGCTCCCTCACCCGGCTTTCACTGGAATTTCGGGGCAACACAGGCCAGCCTGAGCGTTTCGACCAATTATACGACCTTGTACCAGGTAACTGTAACTTCTGGCTTGTGTGCGGCAAGCGGGGGTGTACTTGTTGATGTTGTTCCTGTTCCGGATGTAAACCTTGGTGCAGACGATTATATCTGTGAAGGAAGCACTGTCGTATTAAACTGCCAGCTGGGGTATAGCGCTTACCTATGGTCGGATGGAAGCCAGGGTAGCGCATTGGAAGTAAGCCAACCCGGTCTTGTTTGGGTCAGGGTATATGATAAGGGATGTAGTAATTCAGACACCATTACCCTACTCCAATGTACTGAAATCTTTGTACCCAATGTCTTCACCCCGAATGGGGACGGAAAAAATGACAACTTCTACCCAAAAGGAGTATCTGTGAATGATTTTGAGATGTTCATATTTAACCGTTGGGGTGAATTCCTTTTCAGCACAACAGATATGCTGGCAGGCTGGGATGGGCGATACAAGGGAGAGCTTTGTATCGATGGGGTTTACTATTACTTAATTAACTATACCGGGACAGGCATAAAACGCCAAATTAATGGTATTGTAACACTCATGAAATAAAAGATGAATACCAATCACATTCACATATGAAACATTCTTTGCACTGATTTTTTTTGATGAGATCTAACACAAAACATGCAAATAGACCGAATGAGCAGCCTTGGAAGAGGTTGGGTTGACAAGCCGCTTTCCTTAGCCTGTCTGCAAAATCGCCATCTCAAATTCCCAAATACGATTTTGTCTTTTTTTTTTCAAAAAGCTTGCATATGTCATTTTTATTATATCTTTGCCCGTTTTCAATCAAATTAATTAATTCATTACTACCATGTTAACAGGTGTTGTTAAATTCTACAACGAGAGAAAAGGCTACGGGTTCATCGTTGATGACGAAAGCCAGAAAGAGATCTTCGTCCATGCTACCGGACTTGTCGACCGCATCAAACAGGAAGACAAAGTCGGATATGATGTTTCTGAAGATCACCGCGGTGTTAAGGCTATCAATGTGAAGAAGATATAATTCTTTCTGACTTGCCTACGATGAAAGCCGTCTCTGTTCGCAGTGACGGCTTTTTTCTTTTCGCTTTCCGCCTGATTCCCTACCTTTGCCGCTATTCCAGACCTTAATTCAGCCCTATCGTGAACTATCTTTTAGTTGAAAATCTTACCAAATCCTTTGGTGAAAAACTCCTCTTCGAGGACCTCACCTTTGGGCTGGAAGCAGGTCAGAAAGTTGCCCTCATCGCAAAAAATGGAGCCGGGAAAACGACCCTGCTCAACATCATCATGGGCACCGACAGTCCCGACAGTGGGGCCGTGACTTTCCGCAATGACCTCAAGGTTTCTTATTTATCACAAAACCCTTTTCTTGATGAAAGTCATTCTATCCTGGAAGTCCTTTTTACTTCCGACAATGATTACATCAAAGCCTTGCGGGAATATGAACTCTGTCTGAGCAGGCTGAACGCTGCTGACACCCCCGCCAACCATACTGCCTTTGAACATGCCATGGCCACCATGGACCGCCTCCATGCCTGGGATATTGAAGCCCGTGCCAAGGAAATCCTCGGAAAATTTGAGATCCACAACCTGGACCAACCGGTACGGGAACTCTCAGGCGGGCAAAAGAAAAAACTAGCACTGGCGAAGGTGCTGATCGAAGAAGTCGACCTGCTGATTCTGGACGAACCGACCAACCACCTCGACATCACCATGATCGAATGGCTGGAGGAATACCTTACACGTGGCAATCTCTGCCTGCTGCTGGTGACCCACGACCGTTACTTCCTCGACAATGTCTGCGACAGCATCCTGGAACTGGAAAACGGCAAGATCTACCGCTATCAGGGAGATTATTCATACTACCTGATTAAGAAAGCTGAACGCGAACAGAATGAAAGTGCTGAGCTGGAAAAGATAAAGGGCATTTATCGTCATGAGCTGGACTGGATGCGCCATGGGCCGAAGGCACGCACCACCAAGTCCAAAGCAAGGATCGATGCCTTCTTCGAACTCGAGGAGAAAGCCAGCAAACGCCTGGGCAGGAAAGCCACTGAGCTTGCCGTAAAATCCCAGAGAATGGGTGGCAAAATCCTCGAGATCAACAACATCTGCAAGGCTTATGGCAATCTTGTTTTAATCGATGACTTCTCTCACACATTCAAAAGAGGCGAGAAAATTGGCATTGTCGGCAGAAATGGCTGTGGAAAGACGACATTTATCGACATCCTCATGGGCAAAACACCGGCAGACAAAGGCAGGTTCGTGAAGGGCCAAACTGTTGAATTCGGGTATTTCAGCCAGGATGGGATTGAACCTCCCGGAGATCAGCGGATTATCGACATCGTCAAAGACATTGCAGAAGTGATTCCACTGGGTGATGGTCATGAGATGGCTGCTTCCCAGTTTCTGAATCACTTCGGGTTTAACTACCAGACTCAGTACAATTACTACCACAACCTGAGCGGAGGTGAGCGCAGAAAGTTATCACTGCTGATGACACTGATGCGGAATCCCAACTTCCTGTTGCTTGACGAACCGACCAACGACCTGGACATCTTCACCTTAAGCCTGCTGGAAGATTTCCTGATCAACTTCAATGGTTGTGTGATGTTCGTCTCCCATGACCGCTATTTTATTGATAAAATGGCTGACCATATTTTCGTCTTTGAAGAAAAAGGCAAAATCAAGGATTATTATGGCAGCTACACAGAATACCATGCCCAGAAGCTAAAAAAGGAAGCAGCACTAAAGCGATTGCAAATTGCGGAGAAACCAAAAAAGGAAGCAACAAAGGCGAAAGAAGAAACGCAAAAGCTTAGCTACAAACAAAAGATAGAGTTTGAGCAATTAGAAAAAGACATCGCAACACTGGAAACAGAAAAGGCAGACCTGCTGTCGGCAATGAGCAATCCGGATACGGATGGGAAAAAACTGCAGGAGATCTCTTTGCGTTATACTCAGGTTGAGCAACTCATTGAAGAAAAGACACATCGCTGGCTGGAACTGGCCGAGATTAACGGATAAACACACATTACCATGGTAACTCAACAACTCATCAACCCACGCAGCATCGTCGTGATCGGCGCTTCCAACGACACCACAAAAACCGGTGGTAAAATCCTAAAGAACATTATTGAGGGCCCATTCAAGGGGGACTTGTACGTTGTAAATCTGAAAGAATCAGAAGTCCAGGGCATCAAAAGTTACAGCAATGCAGCTGAGCTTCCACAGGTCGACCTTGCCATTCTGGCCATTGCAGCCAGATTTTGCCCTGAAACAGTGGAGATCCTGGCCCGTCAAAAAGAAACCAAAGCCTTCATCATCCTGAGCGCAGGATTTCATGAAGAAAATGAGGCAGGTGCGGCACTGGAACGACAGATTGTGGAAACCGTTGAAAGCGTCAATGGTGCTTTGATCGGCCCGAATTGTGTTGGTGTTCTGACCCAACATCACAGTGGCATCTTCACTACGCCTATCCCGAAACTTGACCCCAGGGGCTGTGACTTCATCTCGGGTTCAGGGGCTACTGCGGTTTTCATCATTGAGGCAGGCATGCCCAAAGGACTTACCTTTTCAAGTATATTCTCTGTTGGCAACAGTGCCCAGCTGGGCGTGGAAGACATCCTGGAATACCTTGATGAGAGTTTCGACCCTAAGACAAGTTCACGCGTCAAGCTGCTATACATTGAAAGCGTTAACAAACCCGGGAAGCTTCTGAAGCATGCAGCTTCCCTGATTCGCAAAGGATGCAGGATTGCAGCCATCAAAGCCGGCAGTTCTTCCGCCGGCAGCCGTGCAGCCTCCTCCCATACAGGCGCTTTGGCCAGTTCTGATGTAGCAGTGGATGCGCTCTTCAACAAAGCCGGCATCGTGCGTTGCTATGGCAGGGAAGAACTGACCACTGTGGCTAGTATCTTTATGCACAGAGAACTGACAGGGAAGAACATTGCTGTCATCACCCATGCAGGTGGCCCGGCAGTCATGCTGACTGATGCTCTTTCAGAAGGCGGACTCGAAGTTCCTGCCATCACCAGCCCTGCGGCGCCTGAATTGCTGGCACAATTATTCCCAGGGTCTTCTGTTGCCAATCCGATAGATTTCCTGGCCACAGGGACAGCGGCGCAATTGGGAAGCATCATTGATTATTGTGATAATCAATTTGACGAAATCGATGCCATGGCGGTCATTTTCGGCAGCCCCGGACTATTCGAAGTGTACGACGTATACAAACTGCTGGATGAGAAAATGCAGCATTCCCGCAAACCGATTTATCCCATCCTGCCTTCCATCATTAATGTCAAAAACGAGATTGAATATTTCCTTTCCCTGAAGCGTATTAACTTCCCGGATGAGGTGCTCTTCGGAAAAGCCCTTTGTAAAGTCTACAACACACCAAAACCTGCCAGTATTGAAGCATATCCCTTCAGCATTGACAAAGCCAAAATCAGAAGTATTGTTGACAATGCATCAGAGGGCTATATCAGTCCGGCGGAAATACAAGGCCTGTTGGATGCTGCCGGCATTCCACGTGCCGGAGAAGCTGTGGTCACAGTACGTTCCGAAGCTGCCGCCGCTGCTGCTCAGCTGGGATACCCTGTTGTGATGAAAGTCGTAGGGCCGGTCCATAAATCTGATGTGGGCGGTGTGGTGTTGAATGTAAAGACAGCCGAACAGGTGGAACGCGAGTTTGACCGCATGATACAGATTCCGGAAACTACGGCAATTCTTATGCAACCCATGTTGTCCGGAACAGAACTCTTTGTCGGGGCCAACAGGGAAGACAAATTCGGACATATGATTTTGTTTGGCTTAGGTGGTATCTTCATTGAGGTTTTGAAGGATGTTCAGGCAGGCCTGGTCCCGATAAATACAGCAGAGGCAACTGCCATGATTCACAAGCTGAAGTCATACAAGATTATACAGGGCGTAAGAGGCCAGAAAGGCATACCGGAAGACAAACTCGTCTCCATTATCTTAAGATTGAGTGCTTTGCTTGAAGCTGCTCCTGAGATTGCTGAATTAGACCTCAATCCCTTGTTGGGCAGCAGCGAAAAAGTAGTCGCTGTTGATGCACGGATCTTATTGGCCAAATAAGCTGACTGAGGCTTTTTTACCTCAGGTTTCCTTTTCATAAAAAAAAGAATCCCAAACTCCCACCGAATTTCAGTTCGGAACAGGAGTTTGGGATTTGTATTAAGGATTATTTATAAACCTTAATGCCTTTCAGAAATTACACTTTCTCAATAATTCTCATCTTGTAGAAAGAACGCCATACGAAATACAATGCGATGATGAAGAACACTCCTCCAACAAAAGGAGCAATGCCCACGAAACTTGGTGTAATGGCGATTTCCATTGCAAGGAGACCGAAGAGGGTAGTAAACTTGATAATCGGGTTCAAAGCAACAGAGGATGTATCTTTGAAAGGATCTCCTACGGTATCACCAACAACGGTAGCGTCATGCAAAGGAGTTCCTTTTTCTTTCAGGTCAACTTCCACAACCTTTTTTGCATTGTCCCAGCTACCCCCGGCATTGGCCATAAAGATAGCCTGGTAAAGCCCGAAAGTGGCGATAGAGATCAGGTAGGCAATGAAGAAGGCTGCAGGCGCGGCATTATCCTTACTGGCAGCAGAGAAGAACGCAAATGCGAGTGCAAAAGAGAAGACAGCAATAAAGATGTTAAACATCCCGGCCTGGGCATATTGTGTACAGATTTTGACGACTTCTTTGGAAGTTTCTGTAGAAGCCTTCAATTCTGATGAATCATCCAGGTTAATGTTGTGTTTGATATATTCAACAGCCTTGTAGGCACCAGTTGTAACAGCCTGCATTGAAGCACCTGTAAACCAGTAAATTACAGCCCCACCTGCAAGAAATCCCAACAAGGTATATGGATTCAGGAGGTTGAGTACTTCTTCTGCGGAGGCAAGACCCAACTTGTTCTTAATCACCAGGATAAGTGAGAAAATCATGGTGGTAGCACCAACAACAGCAGTTCCGATTAAAACGGGTTTTGCAGTAGCTTTAAAGGTATTTCCGGCACCGTCATTGGCTTCGAGATAATGCTTTGCCCGGCTGAAATCCGGTTTAAAGCCGAAATCTCTTTCAATTTCTTTATCTACATCAGGAATTGCCTCAATCAGGGAAAGCTCATAAATACTCTGAGCGTTGTCGGTAACAGGTCCATAGCTGTCGACAGCAATGGTAACAGGTCCCATGCCCAGGAAGCCAAAGGCCACCAGGCCGAAAGCGAAAATGGAGGGATAAATCATATAATCGCCTAATCCCTGGAGACTAGCCATATAACCACCAAACATAAGGCCAAGGAAAACCATCCCTAACCAGAAGGCACTGAAATTGCCGGCAACAAGACCGGAGAGAATCGTCAGGGAAGAACCACCTTCACGGGAGGCATTCACGACTTCTGCCACGTGGGCTGACTTCGGACTGGTGAAGATCTTGGTGAATTCAGGAATCAAAGCAGCACCCAGGGTACCAAAACTGATGATAACGCTCAACCACAACCAGAGGTTGTTGGGAAGTTCGCCAAGCTGCCAGAAACTGACAACGAAAGTCATTATGATGGAAAGAATAGAGCTAACCCAAACGAGGTTGGTCAGCGGCGCTTCAAAATCGAGGTCTTCTTTGTGTTCATAAAGGACATTGGTGAGCCAGTTGTTCATGTAGAAAGCCACAACAGAAGTGACGATCATCAGGATCCTCATCACGAAAATCCAGGTCAGTAACTCCATTTGAATGGAGACATCAGCAACGGCAAGTACGATAAAAGAAACCAGTGCAACACCGGTTACACCATAAGTTTCAAAACCATCAGCGGTGGGTCCGACACTGTCGCCGGCATTGTCGCCAACACAATCAGCAATAACGCCAGGATTACGTGGGTCATCTTCTTTGATTTTGAATGCGATTTTCATCAGGTCAGATCCGATGTCGGCAATTTTGGTGAAGATACCGCCGGCAACCCTGAGGGCAGAAGCACCCAGAGATTCACCAATGGCAAATCCGACGAAACAGGCACCGGCATACTCTCTTGGCATGGCCAAAAGGATGACCAACATCATAATCAGCTCAACACTGACCAGGAGAACACCAATACTCATCCCTGCATCCAAAGGAATATTCAACAAACGAATTGGTTTTTTCTGCAGAGAGGCAAAGGCCATCCTGCTGTTAGCCAAAGTGTTGATCCGAACTCCGAACCATGCTACACCATAAGAACCCAGGATTCCGATAACAGACCAGGCAAGGATCATGAGAACACCTACGATGGGCATGTCATTCAGATAACCGAAATAAAAAGCAATACAGACTGCAATGATGCCTTCCAGGATGATGAGGAAACGGCCTTGCTGAATGAGATAGGTTTTGCAGGTTTCATAAATGGTCTGAGCAACATCCAACATGGAATCATGTGCAGGAAGTTTCTTGACCTTAGTGTACTGATACAAGCCGAACAAGAGTCCGAGCACACAAATCATGAAACCATACATCAAAAGGTTGGTTTGATGGGCATTCAAGTCAGGAATCTTCAAGTCTGCTTCCCCGGCAAAGGCAAAGACGGGCAGCAGCAAACTGAAGAGAGAGACGGATAATTTTTTCATACCTAAGTATTGTTTTTATTAGTTCTAAATTAATGGCTGCAAATTAGAAAAATTTAGCAACAATCCACAAATCCTGAAAGCGATTTTCATAAAAAATTGAGTACCTATTTCTTAGAAATATATAGATAGCTGATTTTGTGACTCTTAATTGAAATAAAAAAATGCTGCAGCGATCCTTCTTGTTTTGTGTTTTTTTCTACCTTTATCATGCCGGCATAAGCCTGCTGATTTCATATTAAAGCGCCTATACTGTTTCTGCCTGATGGAGAAAATCAAACTGGAGATTATCGGGATGTCATATAGCCAATCCCAGAGTGGTGCCTATGCACTTATCCTTGGAGAGGCAGAAGGGATTCGCCGGCTACCCATTGTTATCGGAGGTTTTGAGGCACAAGCCATCGCCATTGAGTTGGAAAAGATCAAACCAACACGCCCGCTTACCCACGATTTATTCAGGAGTTTTGCTGAGAAATTCGGCATCATTATCACTGAAATTATCATCAACAAATTCAATGATGGTGTATTTTACAGCCAATTGGTTTGTTATGATGGAGACAAGATCATCGAGATTGACTCGAGAACCTCTGATGCTGTTGCGCTCGCCTTGCGCTTCCATTGTCCGATTTATACCTATGAGAACATCCTTTCTGCTGCCGGTGTCATCATCAAAGATGAAGATGAACTGCCTGCCGGCGAATTACCCCATGAGGAAGAAGAACCCGTGGTTTTAAGTGAGGACATAGACCTGGACGCCTTTACCTTAAGTGAACTCGAAGAGATGCTGCACCTGGCCATTGAACAGGAGGAATATGAGAAAGCATCACAAATCCGGGACGAAATTCAACACAGAAAAAAATAATGCCAGCGGCATTATACGAAATTTTAAAATGAAACAATATCTTACTCTTTTACAACATGTTCTGGACCATGGGGTCGAGAAGGAAGACCGCACCGGGACAGGAACTTTAAGTGTCTTCGGATACCAGATGCGTTTCGACCTTTCAGAAGGATTCCCGGTGATGACCACAAAAAAGCTTCACCTCAGGTCCATCATCCATGAACTTCTTTGGTTTCTGAAAGGTGAAACCAACATCAAATACCTGAATGACAACAAGGTAAGTATCTGGAATGAATGGGCCGATGAAAAGGGAGAACTTGGTCCTGTTTATGGTTACCAATGGCGTTCATGGCCTGCCCGTCATGGGCGGCACATTGACCAGATAGAACAGGTAATAGATTCTATTAAAAACAATCCTGACTCCCGTCGCCATATTGTAAGTGCCTGGAATGTTGGAGAATTGGAGAACATGGCCCTCCCACCCTGTCATTTGTTATTCCAGTTTTATGTGGCCAATGGACGTCTTTCATGCCAGATGTATCAACGCAGTGCCGACATTTTCCTCGGCGTGCCTTTCAACATTGCCTCCTATGCGCTCTTGCTGATGATGGTAGCACGTGAAACTAACCTGATCCCCGGTGACTTTGTACATACTTTTGGCGATGCCCACATTTATCTCAACCACATCGACCAGGTAAAACTGCAGCTGAGCAGGGAACCCTATCCCCTGCCACAGATGATCCTGAATCCTGAAAAAACAAGCTTATTTGAATTCTCCTTCGAAGACTTTACTTTGGAAAATTACGTTAGCCATCCACACATCAAGGGAGAAATCTCTGTTTAACAAAATATACATGCCCGGAACCATCGCCATCATCGTAGCCATCGCTCAAAATAATGCCATCGGCAAAGACAACCAACTGCTGTGGCACATCCCGGAAGACCTGAAGCGGTTCAAAGCGCTGACATCCGGACATACCATCATCATGGGTAAACGCACCTATGAATCTTTGCCCAAACGGCCACTGCCCAACCGGGTTAACATGGTGATTACTGACATTCCCACAGAGAAAATTGAAGGATGTCTAACTGTGTATTCTATCGAAGAAGCCCTGCAGAATGCCGACCCTGACAAAGAAAACTTCATCATTGGAGGTGGTTCCATCTATCGCCAGTTTCTGCCGATAGCGGATACCCTCTATTTAACTGTGGTGGATCAGGCCTTCGAAGCTGACGTCTTCTTCCCTGAGATTGACTTTAAAGAATGGAGATGCATCGAAAAGGAAGAAGTCCCCTTTGATGAAAGCCTTGGGTTTTCCTATTCTTACCTGACTTACAGCAAGAAAACCTATTGATCAGGTTTTCTGTTTCTTTTTCTTGGCTGCAGGAAACAATACATTATTCAAAATCAGGCGGTATCCCGGTGAATTGGGATGCAGGCTCAGGTCTGTTGGCGGGTCGCCAATGAAGTGATTATAGTCTTCCGGATCATGCCCTCCATAAAAAGTAAAAGTTCCTTTGCCAAATTCGCCATGGATATACCGGGCTTCATTGAGGGATTTGTTCTCACCCAGAATCAGGACATTCGACTTGATGTATGTTTTGTTAAAAGCTGTTGTCTGCCCCATAAAACCCTTTAGTATCCGGGTATGATCCTGGGTAAGCATGGTGGGCACAGGATCCCATTTGGCTGAAAACTCAAACAGCGTAAAGAAGTCGCTGGCTTTGGTAACCTTACGTGCAGCCGGGTTCACATCAATGGTAGAGATCTCATATTCATAAAGATTGGTGGAGATCTTGAAGTTTGTGAATGCCAGGCACTGGGTAAAATCAAGCTTAGCCTGCGCATTGGGGTCCATGGGGTCACCATCAAAGACCTGGTCGCAGATATCGGTACCTTCAGCCGCAAGCGCAACATCATAACTATCAGGTGCTGAGCACATGGCAAACATATAACCACCACCGGCCACAAAATCGCGGATTCTTTGTGCAACAGTAAGTTTCATTTTTGAGACCTTGGCATAGCCCAATTTCCGGGCCATGTCTTCAGAGGATTTCACATCTTCAATATACCAGGGGGCAGTACGATAATTCGCCCAGAATTTGCCATATTGTCCTGTAAAATCTTCATGGTGCAAGTGCAACCAGTCATACATCGGCAATACACCGGCCAACACCTCTTCGTCATAAATCTTGTCGTAAGGGATCTCGGCATAGGTAAGCGTAAGTGTAACAGCATCATCCCAGGGTAAGCGGTTTGGAGGAGAATAAACGGCAATACGGGGCACCTTGGTTAACTCCATCACATCCATGTTGGAGGATGGATCAGAAATCTCTGTCAGGATTGCAGTGCTCTGTCCATCTGCTATTACCTGCATGCTAACACCCCTGACAACGCATTCATTTTCAATTTCTTTGGCGTACTTCATAAGGAAGCTGCCACCACGGTAATTCAACAACCAGCTTACCGGTACCTGGTTTTTCAGAACCCAATAGGTGACTCCATATGCTTTCAGGTGGTTTTTCTGTGACTCATCCATAGGAATTAGGATATAGGCAGCAAAAATCCGGCTACTGAGCAAAAAGAATATAAGAAAGGAAAGTATTTTTTTCATGACATTTTCAGAACAAGGCTGCAAAGATATAGCGAAGATGCAAAGGTTTGCGAAAAACACAACAGTATTCGTCACAGTATTATTGCTTCAAAGTAAAAATTGCCTCGCATTTTCACTAAGAATCAGACAATAACAAATGGTGGCTAAAATGGTATTGTATCCTCGTCATCGTTCATCCTGGAAGGGATGGTGCGGTTCATGGAGCCTTCGAATTGCGTATTCGGGTTCATGGTTCCACTGACCTCATAATCCTCTTCAAGGTTGGTGAAGCGGGCATATTTGTCGATGAATTTAAGCTTCACATCATCGATGGGGCCGGAACGGTGTTTGGCGATGATAATCTCGGCAATGCCTTTGGTTGGGTTTCCATCTTCGTCCTGGTCAATTTTATAATATTCAGGACGATAGATAAAGATGACCATGTCGGCATCCTGCTCGATCGCACCTGATTCCCTGAGGTCGGACAACTGTGGTCTTTTGGCACCTGTCCCCCTGGTTTCTACTGAGCGGTTCAACTGAGACAGCGCGATTACGGGGATGTTAAGCTCCTTGGCCAAAGCCTTGAGTGATCGGGAGATACTACTGATTTCCTGCTCACGGTTACCACGTGTATCCTGGCTGGGGCGCATCAATTGTATGTAGTCGACGATGACGAGCTCAATGCCGTGCTGCGCATGCAGACGGCGGCATTTGGAACGCAATTCAAACATCGACAAAGCAGGGGTATCGTCAATAAACAACTTTGCCTCCACCAGGTCACTGATTTTGGAGTTGAGCTGTTCCCATTCATAATTTTCCAGGTTTCCTTTTTTCAACTTATCAGCCGACAAGAGAGACTCTGCTGAGATCAGACGAGTAACGAGCTGAATAGCAGACATTTCCAAAGAAAAAACGGCAACCGGCTTTTTAAAATCAACCGCTACATTCCTTGCCATCGAAAGCACAAATGCTGTTTTTCCCATACCGGGACGTGCGGCGATGACCACAAAGTCAGACTTCTGCCATCCGGCCGTGATGCGATCCAATTCCGCAAATCCGGTGGGTACTCCCCTGACACTGCCTTTGTGTTCCCTGGCTTTTTCAATTTCGGAGATGGCTTCCTTGATCAACTCCTCCATGCTGTTATAGTCGCGGCGGAAGTTGTTGTCGCTGACCTTATACAATTCAGATTCAGCCATATCGAGCATATCCAACACATCCATGCTATCTTCGTAGGCATCTTTGATAATGCCGGTTGAGATACGTATCAATTCACGCTGAATGTACTTTTGGTGCAGAATCCGGGAATGATATTCAATGTTTGCAGCTGAGCCTACCCTGGAGGTCAGCTGACTGATATAATAAGATCCTCCAACCAGGTCAAGCTCTCCGGAATTTTTGAGTTCATTCGTAACTGTCAGAATGTCAACTGGTTCTGATTTCCTGAAAAGAGTATTGATGGCTCTGAAAATGGTGCGGTGGGCATCTTTATAGAATATCTCCGGTTTAAAGATGTCGATCACCTTTGTCAGGGCATCTTGTTCGAGCATGAGTGCCCCGAGTACTGCTTCTTCTACATCGACAGCCTGAGGAGGAAGTTTCCCCAATTCATGAGATGCAGTATTACTATGTAAATCAATACCATAAGGCTGCTTTTTAAAGCCTTGCCAGGTCTTTTTAACTTGTTCTTCCATGCGGTCAAAAATACAGATTATTAGGAGGAAGGGGGAGGTCGAAGGGGGATTTAGTTATGAACAGAAGCTGAGTCCAGGCTGAGGAATGGGGCAGAAAGAAGGAGATATACAATAAAAATATTGACATAAAACCCTGACAGTGTATCATTTAAAAAATAATTCGAAAATAATTCAAAAAATCTTTCCACTGCCCCCCCACTTTTCCGTATATATAGATGTAGGGTAAAATTAGCTTTTCCATGAGAATTTGATCCCACGACCCCAAAAGGCCGCTTCACCCAAGCGGCTTTTTCTTTTTTTACGAAACCTTCAAAAGAAAATTATTAAGGTCTGCCATCCAGTGCTGAGACGGGAAATGTCAACTCTCCGAGGCCCAGCATGGCATTGATAAAGCTGACAATTTGATAGTCACCCAGATTTTCAGGCCTGATATCTGTCTCTAAAATCATTTCCTGATTGAGCAAAGCCTCCCTCCTGGTTCCCATGAGCAAGGGGGTTGCCGGGGTAAACCAGTGGGATCCATCAAAAAATGCCAGGTTGCTGAAACTTGAATCTGTAATCAGCCCATTTTTAACCAAAACCAATTCATCATATTCATTGTGTTGCAAAAACAAATCCATGAAGGGGGTACGGTCCAGAAATTTATAAGCATATTCAATATGATCGGCTGTCACAACCTTAAGCGTTTTTATTTTCCTGAGCCCGTAGGGTAGAAATTCGATGGATTCAATTTTTTCTTTGTAAACGAGCCTGCATTTGAATTTGCCCATGCGACATTCATTCGGAATTACAATATCTCCCAGCGGGATCGGGCTTGTGATACCCCAAAGTTCCTTGCGTGAATTCAGCATTCGCCATTCATGCAATTGCAGGTGCTGCATTTCACCATGCTCAACCCGGATGCTTTCAAACAAGCGGCACATATACTTTGTCTATCAATTCCTGGTATTCGCTTTCTGCCTCGCTGAGAAAGGTAATCCCTCCCCCACTTTTGAAGACCATGCCTTGTTCTGTCTTTTCCAAAAACCTGATCATGACACCGGAATCCAGCTTAGCACCATCAAATATACCACAAATTCCCGTATAATATCCACGTTTATAGTTCTCGACCGACCTAATTATTTCAAGCGTCTTTTTCTTTGGTGCTCCGGTCACAGAACCGGCAGGAAGCAGTGTGTGGATGATGTCTCCCAGGTGTTCCCTGTAATCCTGGGGTAAATCCCCGGAAATCTCAGAACTAAGCTGTAGCAATTTCTTGTAATTCGTATTGATTTCTTCAACATAACGAAAGCGTTCAACCTTTACATTCTGAGAAACCATGGCCAGGTCATTACGGATCAGGTCAACAATGGTATTGTGTTCAGCCAATTCCTTGGGATCAGCAAGGATACGCTCTTCAGCATTGGGAAGTGCAGAGTCAATGGTGCCCTTCATCGGAAAGGAACGGATTTTCCCATCTTCAATCCTGACAAATATCTCTGGAGAAAAGACAACAAATTGGTCTTTAACAAGCAATTTATAGCGAGCCTGTGTCCTTTGAAAGATGGCATGAAGGTCTAGATTACAAGATATTGGAGTTGCAAAAGTCAGGTTGATCAAGTATGTGTTGCCTGTCAGGATTTCAAAAAACACCCGTTTAAAACCTGCTTCATAATCCCGAAAAGCCAAGGGGAACTTATGAAAGTCCATGGCTACATCCTGCGTTTTCTCAAGGGCAAAATTCTTAAGTCCACCTACTTCATAATAAATGCCTTTGGCCGCAGCCTCCTCCAGCGGCATGATCAATGGCTCCCGGCACTCAAAGTCAATGATGAAGAGAAATGGGATTCCCTGACGGCCATACCCATTCATCTTGCTGATCATCTCCAGATTTTTCTTTATCATTGTGCCCGGCTTAGCCTGCAAAGTAAAGCAAAAACCACTCACCCATGCGTTTGTTGATTCTCGACAATTACGATTCTTTCACCTGGAACCTCGTTGAATTGGTAAGACAATGCCAGTTTACTGATTTCCGGATAGCCCGTAATGATGAGATTTCACTCACAGAAATCAATGGCTTTGATTCAATCCTGATTTCACCCGGTCCCGGGATGCCGGCAGAAAGCGGGATCACAAAAAGCCTCATTCAGGAATTTGCAGGAAGTAAGAAAATCCTTGGCGTATGCCTTGGTCATCAGGCAATTGCAGAAGTGTTCGGGGGAAAGCTCTACCAATTAGAAACAGTCTGCCATGGAACCCAGTCACAAATAAATTTCACGGGAGAAACGGATAAACTTTTCGAGGACCTGGATTCCGGATTTGCAGCTGGCTTATACCATTCATGGGCTGTTGCAGCAGATAGCCTCCCTGATAGTCTTGTGATCACAGCGAAATCATCAGCAGGCGTGGTCATGGGCTTACGCCACAAGGCATTTGATGTCAAAGGAATACAATTCCACCCTGAATCTATCATGACAGCGGACGGTAAAAAAATCCTCAACAACTGGCTGTACAGGCAAACTGAAATAATTTAAGTTAAAGAATACAATCTATCTAATCATTGAAGGCATAAAAATTGCAGCAAACTATAACAATTAAAATATTTTTATGAAAAAACATTACACAAGCATTCTTTTGGCAATCGCCCTCTTCTTCTCTGCAAATCAGGCTTATAGTCAGAATTTAAACGGAGGATTTGAAACCTGGATTACAACAGGAAGTTACGCCAACCCACAATACTGGGACAGTCCGAACACTGAAACCACAGCAATCCCAATCGTCGGCGGTGCTGTCCTTACCAAAAGTTCAGGTGCCCACTCAGGCTCATGGTGTGCACGTCTCGAATCAAAAAGCCTGCTGGTCATCACAGTACCGGGCGTGATGGTGCTCGGTCAAATGGAAATTGACATTGCCGGGATGACAGGAAGTTATTCAGGGGGTGCTCCATGCAATGAACAAGTACCCTCTCTTTCATGCTATTATAAATATGCGCCAGTGAATGGCGACACTTGTGGCATGCTGGCCTTTTTCACAAAACATACGACAGCAGGAGGAACAGACACCATCGGGTTTGCGTTTTACATGAATGATATGCCTGTGGCAAACTGGTCGCTGCTTACGGCAGACGTTACCTGGACATCCATAGAGACTCCTGATACTGTGCGCATTGTATTCTTCTCCTCAGCCGGACTGAATTCTGTTGCAGGTTCTGTGATGCATGTTGATGACCTTACACTCGACTTTACCAGTGGGGTTTCAGAACCTTTGATGGCAGAACAGCCTGAAGTTTTCTTCAACCCAAACACTTCCGCAGTGGAAGTTCAGCTTGCCCTGCAAAAACCGGAAGCAATGTCGGTCAATGTTTACAACCTCAGTGGTCAGTTGGTGATGCACACCGATTACGGCAATACACGAGAGTTAAACACAAGTCTTGACATGAGAAACCTGCCAAAAGGGATGTACTTCGTAGCATTACAGACAGGGCTGGAACTTCGCACCACAAAGATTGTTAATCAATAAGTTAAAACCCATTTACAGGAAACCCGGTTCTTTACAGGCCGGGTTTCTTTGTTTTTGTTAATAAATTCTGCGCTGTTTTTTTCCACTGACAAGCTGATTTTCGTCTATATGAGAAAATCACATCATGTCAGGTACAATCACCCAAGTTTACGTCATGCTCATCATCGGCACCCGTGAAGGGCAAGCCCTGATCAAAGCGAGCAGAAAAGACGAGATCATCAGCTCGATCAATGGCTACCTCAAAAGCCAGGGACATACTCCCCTGTTAACCAATGGAACAGAGAACCACCTTCATCTTTTCCTGAAGATGAAAGATGAGCCTTCGCTGGATGCCCTGGCCAAGGACATTAAAATCCAGATTGCCCGGCAGTATAACAGGCGGCATCCGGGTTCAGCCCGTTTGGTTTGGACGAAGGATTATGCAGCATTCAGCTACTCTCCTTCTCAAATACCGGAAGTGATGCATTACCTGCAAAACGAAGACCTTCATCATCAGCGTTACAGCTTTGAGGAAGAGTTTCTGATGTTTTTAAGGAAATTCGGCGTTGCGCACGATCCTGCCAAAGTTTTTCCTTATCTGCAGGCCTCAGTGAAGCCCGGGAAGAAATCCAGGATACAGAAGATGCAGGAAGGTTTGGTGTTGCGTTTGTTCTAAACCAGGATATTGCATTTCAAGCTAAAATCGATAAGCTTGGCCTGAAGCTGGATGTTGAGGTGTGCTAGAGGTCCAGCCTGGTCTGTATCGTCCTCAGCTCCTTTTGCAGGGCATTCATGGCGATCACGAGCTGGGTATTTTCCACATTGGGTTCAGGCAGTTCAGCACTGATGTAGTTGACGAATTTCCATACTTCGCGGATGTCTTTCACAGCAATGTCGTAAGGCTGATAGTCGGGGTTGAGGGAATGGAGTATGAATTTATTCTCCATTTTGATTCTGTTTTCGGCCACTTTAAAGACGATGCCATCCTCCATGGTAAGGATGATGTAGGCTTGTCGGTCTTTGACGAGGTTCCAGTTCTGGACGAACTCAGCCGTGACCCAGGAGCCGTCGGGGATGGGCAGCATGGAGTCGCCGCTGATCTGGAAGGTACGGTATTTGCGTTCTTTGTGCAGGAAGGGCAGCTGGAATGTAGGCAGGACGCGGATGTACTCCGGGTCGGCATAGCCGGTGGTATAACCGGCTTTGGCTTTTTCGGGGACCAGTTCTATGTTTTCATTGTTTTCGTTGTCGACCGTCGTTGCCAGCACCCGCAGCTGGGCCCCGCTGATAAAGGCATCGAAGCCACGTTCCAGCTGGGAAAGCTGGCTTTCAGGCACAGTGGTCAGATCCACCTTGAGGAGGGTATCGATAGAGACCTTATAATATTTAGAGAAAGCCACCAGGGTGAGGATGTCAGGCTGGGCCACGCCATTTTCATACCCGCTGAGGGTTGGGCGTTTGAGGTCGAGGGCGGTAGCGATCTCATCCTGGGTACGGCCTTTGCGTTTGCGCATGAGTTTGATATTCGCTGAGAAGAAGGTTTTTTCGGGGCTGACAGTCATGGTTTGATTAATTTTTAATCGCGGCAATGATTATTAATTAATCAAAGGTAATACAATCCCGGGATGGATGTCAAGTATTTGGGATTTTTTTTGCCCGGTATATTATTGTGTAGACAGGCCGACCTCAGGAATCCTCTTCCACCTATTGGCATTGGCGGTCTTAAACTATACTTTGGCAATTGGGAATGACAGCTGGTAAATTCCGGGAGTCACTGGTATGGATGAATGGCTGATGCCGTTCAAATTTTCTCATTCTTGGGGATTCCATCTAAGAGCCGTCTAATTCACTAAATTTATCCGGAGAAATTTTATGCATCCTGAAGATCATTTCATACTATCGCTGCTCAGCAAGGAACCGAATGGCACACAATTGTCTGACGTAACTCAATCTCATGGAGCTTACATCAGCAATATACTGTCGCACTTTGATTCTTTTGCAGAATATAATATGGTCGTGTTGTCGGAGATCGTAGAGATAAAAAAAGGGACATCCTCCAATTTCCTGGTGTTACTTAGCATCAACTACACTTTTAAAATGAGCAAGACACCCCAGGTTGAGAGCAGCTTTTCTGATTATGAAATCATCGGTATCGTAAATCTAAAAAAGGACTATGGCAAGGTGCTGATACGTCCTGAGACGCTTGGCGACAAGATTACTGAGTTCTTCCATAATGTGGAGGTCGATTTTTCAATGGATGAGAAGTTCAGCAAGAAATACTATGTGCTGACAAATGATGAAACTAAATTAAGGACAAAGATATCAGCTGATTTCCTGAAATGCATCCGGAACTATGAAGGGCTTGAAATTGAAATCTCAGGACAGGTATTGCTTGTCAGACTCAGGAAAGCTTATACTGTTGAGAATGGGCGGATTATAGCAGGATTTGTTGAGGAGATTGGGAATGGGAAGAATTAGAAACAGTACAAAAGATTAACCCAGGTTTTTTGTGAACAGCATCATAAATCATCAATTGCAAGACTATAATCCATTATTATTATGTTTTTTCTTGATTACACTCTTGTAATTACGTATTTTTGCAAAAAAATGAACGATGATTAAGCGGGTATTGCTTCCAACGATCTCTCAGAATTTATTCAGGGGCAAAGCAATTATTCTTTACGGTCCGAGGCAGGTTGGTAAAACGACCCTATTAGAAAGCCTGTTCCGGGATTTAAGTCACAAGAAAAAATTCCTTAACTGCGACGAGCCCGACATCCGTAAAGACCTGACTGAGGTTACTTCTACGCAACTCAGGAATCTAATAGGCGATGCCGAAGTGGTGGTAATCGATGAAGCGCAGAGAGTGAAGAATATTGGTCTGACATTGAAACTGATTACTGATCAATTAAAAAATGTTCAACTGATTGCCACCGGCTCATCGGCGATGGAATTGTCGAATGAAATCAACGAACCCCTAACCGGGCGAAAAATTGAATTCCTGCTGTACCCATTCTCTACTACTGAAATGATCAATCATACAGATTCCACTTCTGAAAAAAGACTGCTCGAAGCAAGGCTGCTGTATGGATTTTACCCGGATGTAATCAACAACCCGGGCGATGAACGAAGGCTACTGAACAACCTGCTTAACAGTTATCTGTACAAAGACATTTTCAATTTCCAGGACATCCGAAAACCTGAACTCATTGAGAACTTATTAGAAGCGCTGGCATTACAGGTAGGAAGCCAGGTATCCTACCAGGAATTAGGCAGGCTTTTACAGATAGACCAGATGACCGTAAGGCGTTACATTGACTTGCTGGAAAAGTCCTTTATCATTTTCAGGTTGCGTGCCTTTAACAGGAATGTGAGAAATGAGATTAAAAAGTCGCGGAAAATCTACTTTTATGACAATGGGATCCGGAATGCCATTCTATCCAATTTTAAATCAATTGGTTTGCGGACGGACCAGGGGGCGCTTTGGGAAAACTTCCTGATTAGCGAGCGGCGCAAACTACTCAACAACAGCAGTGTGAGTCCTAACAAATATTTCTGGAGAACCACACAGCAACAGGAGATTGACTATCTTGAAGACGACGACGGTCAGCTTTCTGCCTATGAATTTAAGTGGGGAGTGGGGAGAAAGAAAAAAATCCCTAAAACGTTCACGGCCGCCTATCCCGGATCAACATCATCCATTATTGATCAGGAGAATTTCACCCCATTTATTGAACGGATTTATACTGCTTCTTAGTAAAAATGCGAAGCAATTTTTGCTTAGAAGCAGTAATGCCGCGACGAATAACATACTGATTTTCACAAACCGCTTCATCTGCGGTTTATACTGATTCTTAGCAAAATGCGAAGCCATTTTTGCTTAGAAGCAGTAATGCCGCGACGAATAACATACTGATTTTCACAAACCGCTTCATCTGCGGTTTATACTGATTCTTAGTAAAATGCGAAGCAATTTATGATTAGATGCAATATATCTCTTTTTAAAAGATGCCAATATAACTATCACACAAATAGCAATTCTGGGCCAAACAAGCAGGATTGTACATATTTATAAAAATATTATTAATATCTTCCCAGCAGAAATTGACATTTCAGATTTAACCCCAGGATTATTTTTTGTAAAAATACAAACCTCAACAGTTGCACAAACAATAAAAATGCTTGTTCAATGATCAATTTAGTAAAACATTTATCGGTTACAGCCTTGTTGCTTGTTTCACTTTTAATCTCCCCAACAAAGCTAAAATCTCAGGTAAATGTGCAGGATTCACTCACTTTAGTAGAGTTTTATTGGGCAGCGAACGGCCCCTCCTGGATCAATGATAGCAATTGGCTTATTACTCCGGTTGTTCATTGGTATGGAATAGGTCTGGGCTCCCCATATGGTGACTCCACACATGTTTGGTTTATTGGGTTGCAAAACAATAATTTAAATGGCACTATTAGCCCATTACTATGCCAGTTAAGTAAACTTCACGGCTTAAATCTTACAAACAACAACTTAAGCGGTAGTATCCCTCCTTGTTTTGGCACTACACAACTTACAGCTATCATCCTTTCACAAAACTATCTAACCAATCCTTTACCTTTGTCTTTGGGCAGTGATTCAATGAGTTACCTTGTTGGTCTTATGATTGATCATAATCTTTTTCATGGACCATTCCCAGACACTATTTTAAAAAACCAATTCATAAGTGCGTTACACATCAACGACAATCATTTTACAAGTATTGGGTTTGATCACACAATGAATGTGCAATTCTACAACAACAGTTTTACATTCAAAGACTTAGCCCCATACAGACAAAATAACATTGCGGCCACATTTTTAATGCCGCAGGATAGTGTTTTAACTGGAGTGGATACTACAATACTTTTGGGAAGTAGTTTTACCATGGATTCATGGGTTGATACCTGTAGTGGAAACCGGTATTCATGGCAAAAAAATGGAAATCTGTTAAATTGGAACAGCATCAATAGTAGCTACACAATCAATAACGCTCAGTTGGCTCAATCCGGAAATTACACCTGCCAGATTAGCAATCCAAGTCAATGCACCGGTGTGTTTCTGTGGCGTAAAACAATTCAGCTCATTGTCCAAAATCCAGACGGGATTACGCCAGACCCACAAATCTCACTCCCCTTCAAAATCACTTATCGCCTAAAGGAACAAATTCTTGATCTTGAATTCAGTTTTAGTAAAGAAGAACTTGTCAAAACAAATATCTATGATGAAACTGGTCGCAAGGTTTTAAGACTATTTGAGGGAAACATTGTACATCAGGAATTACATCAATACTTGGGTTGGATGAGAAAAGGGCTGTATATTGTGAGGATAGAAACCCGTATTGGGACTTATGCCAGTAAAATCATAGTTCATTAGTCAATAAAAAAAACACTTAAATGGACCAGCCTTCGCCGGAATAGCCTGACCATCTCAGTTTCCAGATTGTCAAAAAGTTAAAGTGGTCAACAAAAACCGGCAGAAAGTGATCAAATGCAGCGGTTTGTTCAAGCATCTCAATAAAAACATTCTTCTTGCAAAGTCATTAAACTTTGATTATATTGTAATCAGATTTTTGATTAATTTTTAATCAATTACGATGTAATCATGGAAACGATGCCTGAAATATCAGAAAATCTTTATGAAGAAGTGGCAGAAACGCCTGAACCGGAAGAAGTTCCGGGCGACTCCCGCCACATTGTCCACCTGGATCTCGACACTTTCTTCGTCTCGGTGGAACGCCTGCTCAACAGCAGGCTCGCCAACAAACCTGTCATCATCGGGGGGCTGTCGGACCGTGGCGTGGTGGCCTCCTGCAGCTATGAAGCGCGACAGTTCGGCGTCCATTCTGCCATGCCGATGAAACTGGCCCGGACGCTCTGCCGCGACGCCATCATCGTGCGGGGCGACATGGAGCTCTATAGCCAGTACTCTAAGAGCGTGACGGATGTCATCGCCGAGAAAGCGCCTGTCTACGAAAAAGCCTCCATCGACGAGCATTACATCGACCTCACAGGCATGGACCGTTTCTTCGGCTGCCTGAAATGGGCGAAGGAGCTCCGCCAGTCCATCATCCGCAATACGGGCTTGCCCATCTCTTTCGGGCTCTCGCCCAACAAGACTGTGTCGAAGATCGCCACCGGCGAAGCCAAGCCCAATGGAGAGCTCGAGATCGCCACGCCCTATGTGAAGCCTTTCCTTGCACCCTTATCTATTAAGAAGATCCCCATGATCGGCGACAAGACCTACCAGACGCTGCGCTCCATGGGCATCGCCACCATCCATACCCTGAGCGACATCCCGCCGGAGATGCTGGAACGTGTCCTCGGGAAAAACGGCATCGTGATCTGGCGCAAAGCCAACGGCATCGACCCCACGCCAGTGGTGCCCTACTCCGAACGACAGTCGATCAGCACCGAAAACACCTTCGAACAGGACACCATGGACATCCGCAGTGTCCGCGACCTCCTCACCGGCATGGTAGAGAAACTCGGCTTCCAGCTCCGCAAGAAGGAGAAGCTCTGCGCTGTCATCACGGTCAAGATCCGCTATGCCAACTTCGACACCCACACTTTGCAGAAACACATCCCCTATACTGCCCTCGACCATGTCATCCTCGCCGTCGTGAAAGACCTCTTCGAACGTCTCTACCAACGCCGCATGCTGATCCGCCTGGTCGGGGTGAGACTCAGCGGCCTCGTCCATGGCGTCCAGCAACTCGACCTCTTCGA
>Ga0247840_10000724_pt1 | contig 67509 bp, 58 predicted proteins | sample LaCruzMarch2015__FD_192404 | JGI IMG/M metagenome (GOLD analysis project Ga0247840, IMG submission 192404) | Freshwater microbial communities from meromictic Lake La Cruz, Castile-La Mancha, Spain - LaCruzMarch2015_17m | ecosystem: Environmental > Aquatic > Freshwater > Lake | place: Spain... | reverse complement strand
AAATATTCTCGACACTGTTCTTCAGTACTAAATTCTTTTTCAAATTCCGTTAAGTTCATTGGATACTCTTTCATGTAATTATTCTAACATTTAATTAAACCTTAGTCAAGTGCATACCCATGTAAATTTATTTTAAAAAGTTTACTCGTTTTAACTGTTGTTTTTGCAAGTTCAAATGGCACAATTTATGCAAACGATAATGGTTGGAATACCATAAAAGATGGTATTGCGCTTAAAATTGGAAGTCCAAAGGCATTTGTTAATCTTGAAGAGATAAACATTGATGCTTCAAACCATTATGTTGTACCAATTATTAAAAATGATAGAGCTTTGCTACCTATAAGGTTTATTTCTGAGAGTTTAGGAGCAAAGGTTGAATGGAATTCAGATACCAATTCCGCTACTATAACATATAATAATAATGTCGCAAAAGTAATATTAAATAGTGACCAAATGTATGTTAATAATAGTTTTGTAAAGTTAGATGTGCCTGCCCAAATGATAAATAACAGGATTTATATACCACTAAGGCGACTTTCAGAGGATGTTCTTAGTAAAAAAGTCTTTTTCGATAATGAAATTATTATTTTAACTGATAATGCAAATTTATCCCCTAATAGACAGTTTTTAAATGAGCTTAATGCCTCGTTTAAGGATAACATAGGCAGGCTTAACTATATGGTGTATTACGGTAAATTAGATGCAGAAAAAATTCAAAAAGCCAAAACCTATGATTTAGTTATATTACACCCACTTATGGGAGATTTAACAAGAGAGCAGGTACAGGAAATTCGCAAGGGTGTTAACCCTGACGACCCTAATGATGATGTAACAGTTTTAGGGTATATTTCTATTGGAGAGGATTTAAGAACGTGCAGCCTAACAGACCAAGAGTTTGCAACCGATTCAAGGTTTAAAGGGGATGGAACAGGACCAAGAGTAGACCCACGAGGCGCACAGCCTAACGGTAGTAGCTCGCTTTCAAATATTAATCCAAAAGGAGAGGCTTCTTCTGGTGGTGGTGGATTTGCCTCATACTATTTAGACGATAATAATTTTGACGGCATACCTGATAAAAATAAATATTTCAAGGGCGCTTTTGTAAATGCTGGCGACCCTGCTTGGTTTGATGTAGTTAGTAATATGACAATTGATAGCAAAGACGGCATACCAGGGCTTAAGGAAATACTAAGTGATGACTATGGGCGTGGGCTTGGCTGTGATGGTGTATTTTTAGATACAATTGATACCTGTGCTCCAAATTCATATACCGATAGTAACAGCTTTAATCAATCAGAATTTGAATGGACAGCACCTGGATTCTCGGAATTTATTGGCAGGGTAAGAACCATCTACAAAGGCAAATATATTTTGCAAAATAGAGGACTGTTCTTTTTTGATTCAAGGCTTCCACAGTATAAATTTTGCACAAGAAAAGATATTGACTTTTTAATGTTTGAAAGCTATAGGCTTGATTCAAACGCAAATGAAGAGTATAACGATGCTTTTTATCGTGATAATAAATATATCTATATGCCAAAGCTAATGGCAGAGGCAAACCGCCCAGATGGCTTTAAAGTGTTGTCGTTAGGCTATGCAGCTGGGGACAAAAAGCCTTTAGATACACTTTATTTTAAATCAAATGTGGCATTGCGAACATTCTTAGAAGATATTAAACAGACGGAAGAAATAGCAGGCTTTAATCATTATTTTACCGATGCACTTCTTACAGCGGTTAACGATTTTGTAATGTTAAGCTCAAATTTATCAGATAATACCCCTCCAATATGGAGCAGTACCTATAACGGTAGCCAAACTTGGCCACCAGATGCCCCAACCCCCAGAATTGGTGTGCAACAAGTAATTCCACAAAGTAAGGGTGTAATGCTAAGATGGGACGTAGCTTTGGATAAAAACAAGGTGAAGTATGTTGTTTATTATCAAACTAAACCATTTGATTTTCAAAATGACACTAAGCTTACCAATGCTACAAAGAGGGTTTTGATACCTAATATGGGGAATGGCTATGAAAATGGTGCGTCAACAAGTACATTTCCATATCAATTTGAAATAGATAATTTGGCTCCTGGGCAAACATATTACTTTGTAATTCGTGCTATTGATGATTCGTTAAATAAAAACGAAGACGATAATAAGGTGTTTTTAAGTGCTGTGCCTCTCAATTAGCGTTAATAAAATTATTTGTTACATTTATATTAGCAAAATTATATATTCTATCGGCGAATTTTGTAATTTTTGTTGCTTTTTGCACGCATATTATATATAATGTAACTATAGCCCTTAAAAGGCGTAAAGTTATATTGATATATTTCACTAAATTTCGTGAGTTGGAAAGGATAGTGGCTATAAATATGAAAATTGCAATATGCGATTGTGATAATAATAGTGCCGAAGAATTAAGGCAAATATTAAGTAGCTATAACCGTGAATTTAGGGAAATGGATATTTATTTATATAATAGTGGCGAGGACCTTATTTCTGCGTATAAAAAGAAGGGCATACGCTTTAATATGATATTCCTTGAAACAAAGTTAGGAAAGCTTGGTGGCATAGAAACAGTAAAGAGCATTTCAGAAATTGATAGCAGCGTTTTGATATTTTTTGTTACATCCTGTATGGATTATGTGTTTTTAGGCTATGAAGTAAAAGCATTTAGATACATAATGAAGCCTTTTACCGAGGAGCAAATAAAAAAAGCTTATAGCAGCGCTATTAAAGAATTATTCAAAAATGAAAAGCGTTATTCTGTGCAAACAAAAGCAAGGCTTATCACAATAAATATAGATAATTTATTATATTTAGAAAGTGTTAAGAGGCAAGTTTTTGCCGTAACCATAAATGACAGAATAGGCTTTTATTCAAAGCTGACAATCGAAGAGGAAAGGTTAAAAACCTTTGGTTTTGTGCGAGTTCATCAAGGGTTTTTGGTCAATATGGCACATATAAAAACAATTGTCGAGGGTGATATTATCCTCACTAATGGAATCGTAATTCCAATTAGTAAAAGTAGGAAAAAGGCAGCCTTTATGCATTATACGAAATATCTTACAGAGTATGATGGAATGTAGAAAAGGGTATATTTTTGCCTGTTTTAATTTAAATAATACATTACATATTCCAAAAAGAACAAATCCCTTTAATATATGTTCAATAACAGGTATAATTACATTGTACAATTAATATAAGTATATACAGTTTATGCTTATAGAAGGAAAGGAATGTAATAATATGTTGCCAACAAATATATCTATTCCAACTAAATATTTAGGGCTTAATAAAGAAGATGTAGATTATTTTATTGAGAGCCTTTTAGAAGGACATAATAAATTATTAAACAAGCTAATAAGAGAATTCAAAATGCTTGAAAATAAAAAAGAAAATTTGCTTTTGGAACTTGATAAAATGAAGGAAGAGCAAATAATATACGAAGATGAAGCTCCAATTATAGAACAAAATGAGCTTATGGTGGATGCTCATAATAGGGTTGATACAACAATTTCCCTTATTGATGAAATTGCGAATCAAAAAATTGAACAGATTATAGAAAGAGCGAAAATTCAAATTGAAGAATATGATACAACATTAAATGAACTACAAAACGAAATTGATGATAAAAAAGAAAGAATTGAAAATTTATTGTCACAGGTAATTTCCTTGCTAAAAACAAATATAGAGGATATACATGTTAAGGATGATAGAAAATATGACGAAGACGAAACAGATGATGAAGATTTTAACGTAATAAAAAATGTTAATTTTACTGGAAGTAAGAAAAATGAAGTAATCGACCTATTTAATAAAAGAGATGAAGAGGCAAAACCGTATACTAAAATACCAAAAATTGTTGAAGAAAAAGTAATAAAAAGCTTGGCTTCTTATTATGACACAAAGACTGAATTTTTGAAAACATTAGATGGAATTTTAAATAGTGAAAGCGCCGAAAAAGCAAGTGGGGCATTGTTCCTTGTAGAAATAAATGAATTTATCGTTGCTAATTACTTGTTTGATTCATATTCTGATGATATACTAATAAATGAAGTTTTAGATAGAATTAAAGGCATAAATGATAACCTATACGTTGTAAGGCTTTCTTATGACCAAGTAGGCATAATATATAATGGCACAGATAATGCAGATACTATTGGGAAATTAGCAAAAATTATTATAAAGCAAATTAGCAGAAAAATTATAGTTAAAGATAAAAAGACTGAATTATCTGTAAATATTGGTATTTCTGTATATGGTGACAAGGTAAATGATAGTGAAGCTATAATGAATTATGCAGGCATTGCTTTATATAAGTCGAAAGATCAAGGCAAAAATTTATACTATTTTGCAGATGAAGTTTTGATTGATGATTTGAAATTTAGTAATGAGATGAAGCTTGACTTAGTTGAGGCAATAGAACAAAAAGCACTTGAGCTATACTATCAACCACAGTATTTATCTGGAACCAAAGAATTGTATGGTTTTGAAGCGCTTCTTAGGTGGACAGATGAAAGATACAATAAAATTCCTATTTATAACATTATTCAAATAGCAGAAAAAGAGGCTCTTTTAGACGACATAACCGACCTTATATTTAAAAAGGCGTGCTATTTTGCTAAGAGGGTAAACTCAAAGAGTAGTAAGAAAAATTTAATTGTTTATATAAACTTTACACCAACGCAGATATTAAAAGACGAATTTGTTGGAAATATTACAAGAATTATTGAACAAATAGGTGTTTCACCAAACAATTTAGGGTTCGAGATAACAGAATCCTGCTTTATGGATAACTTTAAAGAAAATTGCTTGAAGATTGAACAAATTAGAAATATGGGAATTACTATTTCAATTGACGATTTTGGCACAGGCTATTCAAGCCTTTCATATTTATTAAAAATGCCAGTTTCTATTATTAAAATAGACAAAACATTCTTAGACGATTTGAAAACAAATGAAAAATGCGAAATGTTTATTAGGTCAATTATAAGCATAACCCATGATTTAGGGCTTAAAGTAGTAGCAGAGGGTGTAGAAGATAATATTCAATGCGAGATGCTAACTAATATGAAATGTGATTATTTGCAAGGCTTCTATTTAGCAAAACCATTGCCTGAAGAAGAGGCATATATGTACGTTTAAATTCAAAAGTAGTTATTTTCGTTTTAATGGAGAGGTTGTTGTTTTGTGGGAATAGTAATGAAAAATATAATAAGCGCCATTTTGCTTTTAACGTTTTTGCTTAGCTTTAATGTATACGCTTCTACTAATAGCTATATTGAAGAATCAAGAGTTTTATATGATTTAGGGTTTTATAATGGTGTTTCGCAAAGCTTTTTTGAACCAGACTTAAATTCTTTTGTTGATACAGAAACAGCGATTGTATTTTTGCTAAGGTTAGTAAAATCGAAAAGTGATATTCAAAGCCTTTCGGAATATGATGTCAGAAACATTTTAAATAACTATAATGATAGAGCAACGGTTTCAGATTGGGCAAGAAAATATATTGCCTATGGAATTAACCAAAAAATACTGTTAGATATTCAAGGTAATAATATTTCACCCAGAAGGCTTATTGACGGAAAAACTTTTACAGCTATGCTATTAAAATCTATGGGATATACCTTAGATAATAATATGTCAACAATTTCAGCATATATTAATTCATATTTTGGTGGGCTTCCTCCAAAGGAAGCGAAAAATTTAAACGATAAAGTGCTTAACAAGAATGATATGATTGAAATTTTATGGGAAACTTTAAAGGTTAAAACATACGATAATACGTCGCTTATCGATAAAATAGTAAGTAATCACCAACTTCAAACAGAACGCCTTGTAAGGCTGGGTTTTTCTTATTATAATGGGCATTATCAGGCACCAGTTTTTAACACTTATAATTCAAACACAGATAATAATAATACAAATACTAACACGAATTCAAATTCCAACTCTAACCAAAGCCAAGCTCTTGCTATGAAAGACGGTTCAGCATACATTGGTGAAAGCTTTAATGGTATTCCAAATGGGTTTGGTGCAGTAAATTATGAAGATGGTAGCAGGTATGAAGGTCAGGTTTCAGGCGGAATTCGAGAAGGTCAAGGAAAACTAACTCGCACAGATGGATTTATATACTCTGGTGGTTGGAAGAACGATAGTATGAATGGAAAATGTAATCTCCAATGGCCAAATGGCGATAATTATGATGGTGAAATTGTTGATGGAGTTTTTCAAGGAATTGGCACAATGAGATGGGTAAGTGGTGACAGTTATTCTGGAGAATGGCATAAGGGGCTTATTTCTGGAAGAGGTCGGTTCCAATGGAATAATGGCAATTATTATGATGGCCAGTGGAGTAATGGTGAATTTAACGGATTTGGAACTTTCTATTATGCGACTGGCGAGCTATATGAAGGTGAATGGAAAAACGGAAAGAAAAATGGTAAAGGAAAGCAAATTTCCGCAGATAGCACAATTAAAACTGGCGTTTGGGAAAATGACGAGTTCAAATACTAATTGATAATACAAAACACCAATGATGGGGGATATTGAATGAAGGTACTTATAATTATTCCGATTTTTAATGAGGCAGAAAATATTTGTCTTGTCTTAGATGAAATAAAAGCTAAATGTCCAGAATATGACGTGCTTGTTATAGATGATGGTTCTATTGATAATTCTTACAAAATATGCCGAGAGAGAAATAGAGAGATGGTAGTTAAATTACCTGCTAATTTGGGCATAGGTGGGGCAAGGCAAACAGGGTTTAAATATGCCGTTTATAATAATTATGATATTGTAGTACAATTAGACGGTGACGGACAGCATAGCCCAGCCTGTATGGAGAAAATGATAGAGGCAGTTAAAAATGGAAATAATTTATGTGTTGGTTCAAGATTTATAACCTACGAGGGTTTTCAGTCTTCTGCAATTAGAAGGCTTGGAATATTAGTTTTATACTGGCTTATTAGAATACTTACAGGCGAAGATATTTCAGATCCTACCTCTGGTTACAGAGTTTGTGATAAAAAGGCAACAAGGCTTTTTGCTTGGGAATACCCACACGATTATCCAGAGCCCGGCTCGATAGTTACTGCAAGTAAATATGGGCTTAAAGTGTGTGAGGTGCCAGTTACAATGAACGAAAGAATTAATGGAAGTTCAAGCATTGGTAAAAAGGCATCAGTTTATTATATGATAAAGGTTATAACCGCAATTCTCATAACAGCTATTGCAAAAAGAACAAAGAAATAAATTTACTAATGTCATTTAGGGGGAAATTATATTGGACACAAGGCTACAAATTATTCTATTAGTTACAACCATAGCTTTTCTTATATATATAATCAATCTTGTTGCAAATAGAAAATTAGAATTACATTATGCACTTGCGTGGCTTGTATCAACCATTGGGCTAATAATAATAACTATTTTACCAGGAGCAATAGAATTAATATCTGATATTTTGTCCATTAAACAGCCTGTAAATACGTTATTTCTTGTTATAACCTTTGGGCTTATACTAATAATCCTGTCTTTAACAAAGGCATTATCGCAAACATTTATTCTTGTAAACACTTTAGTTCAAGAGGTTGGATTATTAAAAATGGAAGTAGATAAACTTAAAAGCCAAAAGTAAAATATTTATAAAGAATATATAAGATGGGAGGGTATTTGTGAGCGATAATATAAAAGTAATGTTGTCAACAGAAGGAACATATCCTTTTCATCCAGGTGGAGTTAGTACATGGTGCGATATACTTGTTAAACAGCTACAAGGTGTTGATTATGTATTATACAGCCTAATGATGAACCCATACGTTTCACAAATATATGACCTACCCTCATCTACCGAGCTTTTAAAAGTGCCTCTTTGGGGCACAGAAGAACCGTGTGAACATCTTGATGTGCCTTTTTCAAAGGTATACTTGCTCAAAAAAAGAACAACAGATGATGTAGTTTCCAAAAAATTTATACCTCTTTTTAAGGCACTTATACTGGAAATTCTAAACATCGAAAAGAATCCACAAAAGCTTGGAGAAATATTTTACGAATTATATTTATATTTTCAAAATTATGAATATAAAAAAAGCTTCAAATCTGAAATTACATGGGAAGTATATAAAGAGCTTGTTAGTGATTTTGCAAGTGATGCAGAAAATAGTATTGACGCACCAAGCATATATGCACTTATCCAAAGCTTAGGCTGGGTGTACAGGTTTATGGTTACGCTAAATACCCCTATTCCAAAGGTTGATGTTACTCATTCTGCGGCAGCGGCATTTTGCGGAATTCCTTGTATATTATCAAAAATTGAAAACAAAACACCATATATGCTTACCGAACATGGAGTATATATTCGTGAACAATATTTATCTCTATCGAAAAGGGGATATCCGTCTTTTTTAAATACGTTTTTTATCCGTATGATAAATTCAATAATAAGCGTAAACTATCATTATGCAGATATTGTTTCACCTGTTTGTAAGTATAACACCCGTTGGGAAGAACGTTTTGGAGTTGAAAAGTCAAAAATAAATGTAATATATAATGGTGTTGATGATAACATTTTTACTCCTATGGAGGGAAAAAATAAAAACACTTCACCAACAGTGGTATCAATTGCAAGAATAGATCCATTAAAAGATATTATTTCACTTATTGAGGCCACTGATATTATAAGAAGAGAAATACCAGATATTAAGATGGTTGTATATGGCTCTGTTTCAGTTGAGGAGTATTATCAAGAATGTTTAAAAAGAGTTGAAAAGCTTGATATTAAAGATAACTTCATTTTCGCAGGGCACACAAATGACGTACCAGCTGCGTATAATAGCGGTGATATAATAGCGTTATCAAGTATTTCTGAAGCATTTCCATATTCAGTTGTTGAGGCGATGATGAGTGGAAAACCTGTTGTATCAACAGATGTTGGTGGAATTAAAGAAGCCATTGGAGATTGTGGAATATTAGTTACTCCAAAGGCTCCAGAGGAGCTTGCAGCAGGTATTATTAAATTGCTTAATGACCCAGAAATGATTGAAGATTTAGGAAAAAGGTCTCGTGAGCGAGCTATAATTTATTTTTCTATTGAAAAAGTGTTGGAAAACCATTATAATTCATATAAAGGATTAATGACTGCAGATATCGAAATTAAAAAGGTACTACCTATATCACTTTTGCAAAAACAAAAGTTTTATGCAGAAAAAGGTTATACATTGCTTAATATGGGGTATATTAACGAAGCGATTGAGCAGTTTAAAGAAGCCATAGCATCTTCGCCGAACACGCCATTAGTTCCTGTGCTTACCCTCGAAATTGCAAATTCATACAAGAAATTAGGTAAAAATGATAAAGCGAATTTTGAAATACAAAAAACTACCGCTTTGGCTAACTTAAATAAATATTAATGTTAAATAGAAATAGGAGGTGAACTTCATGCAGATAACTCAGCGAGTTTCATTATTTGGTTATAGTGCTTCTGAAGTTGAAAAAAGTATAGATAAGTTAAATCTTGAATTTGACGAAAAGAAAAAAGAGTTAGAAGACAAAATACAAGAGTTACAAAAAGAGATTGATGAATTGCAGGAACAGATTGAATATAACAAAAATAATAGGTCTGTGGTAGTGAAAAAGCGTGTCGTTCATCGTGATGATGTAGAGGGCAAAGAGCAAAAGGAAATTTCGAAGGCTCTATTTGATGCTCATATTAAATCAACCGACAAAGTAATAAAAGTTCAGAAAAATGTTGCAATGAAATTAGAAAAGAGGAAATCTCTAATTCTAATTCGAGAGAAAAAGGCAAATGAGATGAAAACAGATTTGCAAAACCTTATAGATTATATCGATTCTATTGCAAAAGGTTATTAATACTTAATTATTAAGAAAGGGGTTGTCAAAATGAGAGGCCTTAGGTTTAATATTCCAACTAAGTTTTTTGGTTTAAATAAGTCAGATGTAGACACTTATTTTGATAACCTAACAAAAAAACAAAGTAAGGATTTAAATGATTTATCAGAGGAAATTGATGAGCTTTATAAAAATAAAAATAAACTACTTGCAGAGCTTCAAGCCTCTAAAAAAGAGGAAATAGTTTACGAAGATGAAGTTGTAGGAGCGTCACCATTATCAAATGAAGTAATGGATGATGCCTTAAAGCGCATTGAAAAAACTATTGCGCTAATAAATATGTTGGCAGATGAAGAAGCTAATCAATTGATGGAAAAAAGCTATGATAAATTAGTAGAATATGATAAAATAGCAGAGAGACTACGCCAAGAAATTGAGGAAAACAAGGCAAAAATAGAATCATTACTTGGAGATGTTGTTAAGCTATTAAAAGAAAATGTTGATGAAGTTACAGCTAAGATAAAAGATAAAGGCAAAATACGTCGTGAGCCAGAGCTTTCTGCTAAATCCAATAAAAATGTAATAGAATTATTTGAAGGAAAAATTATAGAGGAAAAATCCATTTTAGAAAAAGATGGAGTTAGAAGGACAACAGCAGACGGTAGCTCTTTAGATACTATTCAAAAGCTTTTTGCCTTTAAAAATAAATATTTAAGCAAGGACGAAGCTGAAGAGAATAAATTGGAGATACATAAAAAATCTACCAATGTTAAAACACTTGATGATGAATTAGATTTTCTAAATAGTGACATTGACTATTCTGATAAGCTTGATGAATATGAAGAATTTTACGATTTTGAGAATACCGAAGAAGAAACATCTATGGATAGTAATTTCAATGTTAAAAGTGAAGAAAGTGATTCAAGCGATGACGATATTAAGAAAATGCGTAATGCTTTAATACTTGGTAAAATTGCTGGGGAGGACTTGTTAGACAGCGGTAATAATATCGTGATTCCTAAGGGAAAAGTTCTAACCGAGGAAGATATAATTGTAGCAGAACGAGAATCAAAATTACCTGAGCTTATAATAAATATGACACTTCAACAGTAATGGGGAATAATAAATGGTTCATTTTGAAAAAAGCGTAAATGCTGAACGGTTAGAAACAACCTTTAACAACTTAATAAGTGAGGTGCTGGAAAAACAGCCTTATCCCGAAAATCATTATGAAATTGCCGCCATTTTAGAATCTATTGGATGGAGTGATGGCAGAGTTCTCAATATATTCGGTATGACTGATGTTTTCGAGTTAGCTCTCGAGATATTTAATGTGGTTAATGATGACGTTAACTTTTCTTCGTTTGCAGAGGAAAAGAAGAACTCTTTAGTACATAAGGCAGGGGTTGTATTTAAAAGCTTTATAAGAGGTGTAATTTTTGCAATTCCTATGGCGATTTCAGTTGTCGCTATGCTTACACTCCGTTTTTCGCTTTGGTCGTATGAATATTTATCTGTCGAGCTTGCAACCTGTATAGCGATTGGTACAATATTTAGTTTTTTGACCGTTGGTGGGTTTATGCAGGCAATCGCAAGAAGAGGTTTTATGTATATACGGCAAGGCTATTTCAATTTGGCACGAAAAATAACTATGTATTTTATAAAGTTAGGTTATATTTTAACGCTAATTGTTTCGCTTGCATTTTTTATGTTTAATATGGTTTTTGAGGCGTTCACATTTAAAATGATGATGGTAATTTTGCTATATTATATATTCTTGTGTGCAATTTGGTTTTCGGTTACGGTAATGTATATTTTAGAGAGAGAGTTTACCTTTACTGGACTTATTGTTGCAGGTATTGCAATAGTATATTTGCTTTTCAAGGTATTAAATCTTAATATTATAGTTTCTCAGATAATTGCATTGTTTATAGTTTCCATAGCAGGTATGTTGTTGGTTATGCACTTTTTCCACAAAGAAGAAAGCAAAATGGGCAAGGGGTTAGAGCCTGCGCTCCCCAAAAAGTCAATTACGCTGTATACAACATATCCATTTTTCGCTTATGGATTTTTATATTTTGCATTTTTATTTATGGATAGAATAATTGGTTGGTCAACAAATAATTCATATATGCCATATATCATTTGGTTTAGAGGTGCGTATGAATTAGGTCTTGATTTTGCACTTTTAATGCTTATAGTTCCAATGGGTGCGTGTGAGGTAGTTGTTAGTAAGCTTATGGACGAGCTCTCTGAAAAGCAAAGAAATGCCTATGGCAAGGATGCTTTTAGGATTGATACTGTGTTTAGAAAAATTTATTTTAGACGCCTTATTTATGTTGCAGTTATAGCGGTTATAAGTGCACTTTTTACATATTTAGTTGTGTTTTATTTTGACCGTTACCCAATAGAAGGGTTTAGAAGTGGCTTTTTAGAAAGCTATGTAACACATTTTGTCTTTATAGTTGGGCTAATTAGCTATTCAATAATATCTGTTGCGCTTATGAATTGTGTTACGCTGTTTTCTATGTCGCAACCTGAAATGGCAAGCAGGGCAGTGCTTGTTTCTCTTGTAGCAAATATTATTGTTGGGTTTGTGCTTAGTAGGTGGTTTAACTATTATTATTCAATATTTGGGCTTTTAGTTGGTTCTATAGTATTTTTAATATTAAGCTCACGGAAAATACTCGAACTATTTAGGAATTTAGACTATTATATATATTTTCAATCATAATGAATAACTTGGAGTGATATATTTGCAGGGGCCATCCACAGACATAATATTATATTTCATTAAATATATTTTCACTTATGCATTGCTTTTTGTTATTGTTCCAAGATTTGTTTTTATTTATGACAAAGAGGATATTACAAAAAGCATTGTTGCGAATTATGTAAAAATGATGTTTTGGGTAATAGTCTTCGGATATATTACTATATTGCTAAGGCTATTTGAAGGCATAACTTTGGTTGCAATTCTTATTATAAGTATTGCCTATAAATATTATAAGCTGAAAATTGCATCTGGCAATATTAGAAAAGATATGAAGGATATTTTAAATATTCTTTTTATAAACCATATTGAAAGAATAGAAAGAATAGAAAGAAAGCTACTGCAATTATTTGATGAAAAAACAGAAAGAGCAAACGTAATAATATCAAATTATTTTGGAGATGGCTGGGCTGTTATTCGCACATTGCTTATAGCTCTGCTACTCGCTTACTCTGGGTATTTGTATTTGTTTAGCACCTTTACAAATATTGCACCAGCGGCAAGTGAAACCTTTACATCGCTTTTGTGGATGAAGCATATAGCGTATAGAATTCTATTTGCAGGGGATATTTACCCACAAGGGTTCTATATATTTTTAGAAACGCTTCACAAATTTGCCTTAATGGATCAGGTATATATTGTTAATTTTGCTGGCCCTGTTAACAGCCTTATGATAGCCCTCGGAATGTACTTTTTTATATCAAGGACTATCAAAAGCAAAATAGGTGGAATTTTTTCTGTTATTATTTATGGTATGCTTGGAAGTATGTTTATAACTGTAATGCCGTCACTTGTGGCTGCAAACCCTCAGCAATTCGCATTTGTTTTTATATTCCCTGTTTTATATTTTTATTATGATTTTATCAATAATTCAAGGTGGGAAGATTTTTTAGTTGCCTCTTTGGGTGCAACTGTAATTGGTTTAATTCATCCTTTAGCATTTGTGTTTCTTGGTGTAGGGCTTATATCATTATTATTTGCTAATATTATAAGGGATGCAAAAAACAAATTTTATAAGGTCTTTGAAGTATTTGTTATAATGTTAATTTCTGCAATATTATCGATAATGCCTATGGCTATAGGATTTTTAATGGGTAAGCCATTTAATACAGCATCTTTGAATATGATTTATACATATTTAGATGAGGTTAAAATGCCCGAGCTTAGGATATTTGATTATATTGCAATAGTTTCTATGCTTTTAGTATTTATTAGCTTAATTCCTGCATTTAAAAACAAGAAATTGTTTATAGCGAAATTATGGATTCTAATTTTTTCTGTAATTTCATTTTCAGCATATTATTATGGCGCTTTATTTACAAATAGTAGCTACTTAGTAGAAAGCGCAAGCACTCTTTGGTCGCTTTTAATACCTATAATTGTGTCGTTTGGAATTGTAGTAATTTTAGATATTTTTGGGCTAATAATAAAAGGTAGGCTTATCGGATATTCTATAGCAATCGCTACAATAGCTTCGATATTAACTTACTTACCACAGGCTCCCATTATACCGCAAAAGGTAGAGCATAGTAGTACGGTTGAGCAATATCTTAAAATTTCCAAAACATTTCGCCCCACCCAATGGATGATTATTAGCTGGCAAGAGGGTTATACGCTTGCTTTTGGCAATGGATTTCATATGAATATTAGTGATTTTATTAATATATATAACCCAGAGGAAGAAAAGCTTGTAGATTATACTGTTGAACCTAATAAGGTTCTTAAAACAGAGGATATATTTATATTTTATGAAAAAAATATATTTAGCAGTAATACAGACGTTGAAAGTGAAGAGTATCAAGCAAAGCTTGAGGAAAATATAAGGCTTTCACAGTGGATTGAAAAATACCAAAGTACTCATAGCAATATAAGCTTGTATAGCAGTGATGATGATATTGAAATATGGAAAATTCATCAAGAGCTTGACAAGGAAGATATGAAAAGAAGAATATGGCAGGGTGAGTAGCCCCATTATTATTTGAAAAGAAGAGGTGATATGATGTTTCCGTTGCAATTTACAATAATTCTTTTTCTAAAAGTTGTACTTGCTTTTTATATATTATATATATTCATACCTTCAAAGGCTGTTACGTTCGATGAATTATCAGACGATTGGACGGATAGAGTATTTATATCACTAACACATTCTAATTTTGCGATAATTGTTCTAGTTCATTTACTTGTTTTATTTAGAATTTACGAAACAATTTCCTTGACAATTGCAATAATTGCGTTGCTTATCGCATATTTTGCAATTCGTAAAAATTATTCAATCAAAACTGATAAAATAGCAGAAGAAGAGGTTGGGTTTTTCTCTATTTCTTTGGACTTGGTAGATGGCAAATCAGGACTTTTGGGCGGACCAAAAAAATATGTAAGGGCGTATTTAAAGGCTTTACCAGATAAACTTAAAAATGCTTTTATACATTTCTTTATACACCCTTTTGCAGGTATTTTGCTTTTTGGTATGTTTATTATAGCCGCTATAATTAGGTTTAGACATTCGTTTTCGTTTCTTTATTATGGCGCATCAGACTGTTACGTTCATTTAGCGTGGACGAAATATTTGGGCATAAACAGCATATATCAAGATGGAGTATACCCCTACGGGTATGAGGCTATAATTTCTGCACTTAGCAAGCTGTTTTTCTTAGACCCTGTGGTTATAGTAAGGTTTTTTGGTGGTATGGGTAGCTTTTTAATTGTCCTTTCGATTTACTATATACTTAAAAAGAGCTTTAAAAATCAATATCTAATTATATTTATTGGTGTAGCAGCGTATGTGTTAGGCACAGAACTACCGAATGCTTCAAACAATATTTGGAGGCAAATGTCTGCACTTCCACAGGAGTATGCCACAATATTTTTGCTACCTGGGTTCTATTTTTTAAATTTATTTTTTACAACAAACAGAAAAACGTATATGATATTAGCGGCAGAAGTTTTGGCTGTTACTATGTTTATTCACTTTTATGTTTCATTGTTCCTTATTATTGGATATGTAATTCTTGCAATTCTCAATGTTAATAAGGTGTTTCAAGGTAAAACATTTGTACAGCTTTTAGTGTCAATGGGCTCTGCGATAATAATCAGCCTACTTCCAATTGGAATTGCGCTTTCTGTAGGACTAAAATTCCACGCATTGTCCCTCGGCTTCGTTGTAGAGAGTGCTACTACCAGTGTTAAGCTTAACTGGAAGGAAGAGATATTTAGATACGTTGAAACAAACCCTACTATGAAATTGTTTATGATATTTGGTATAGTAATATTAGCGTATGCACTTTTACGAATATTCTTCAGAAAAACCCCTGAATACACAGGGAAAATGAAGCTTTTCGTTATGTTTGTTGTGTTATCTGCTTTTACATACACGCAGGTTCGCTCAATTGACGTAGGTTTTCCATCTGTTATGGAATTTTCCCGTGCAAGTACATTTTTTGGAGTTATTGTGGTAGTTTTATTTGCAATGACAATGTATATTATTGAATTTTTCCCATTTCATAAGCTTATTAAATTTATTGTGAAAATTGCTATGGGTGCGCTAATAATTATGACAGTTTTTCAAATGCAGGACTATAAACAGCTAATGCCTGTGGGTGCAAAGCTTGAATATGACGAGGCTGCGTATGCGTATTACAAAATTAAATCAGAATTTCCACTTTTAAATTGGACTATAATATCACCCGTAGAGCAGTACGAACAAAGCTTAGGGTATGGCTGGCATTATAATTTATGGCAATTCGTTGAAGAAACTCAAATTAAACCAAAAGAAAAAATTGAGTTTCCAACTGACTATGTATTTGTCTTTATTGAAAAGCGGCCACTTAATCAAGCGCAACCGTATGTGTTAACACCACCTATATCCCAAGAGGATTATAATCAACCGTTCCCAGATGTAGGCGCTGCATACGAAAAGTTCTATACTAACTATAAAAACCGTAGAATTGTTGAGGCAAAGGCATATTATTGGTTAGAAAACTACATTCAGCGAAATGGAAAGTTCGCAGTTTATATGGAAAATGATGTATTGAAAATATATATGCTAAAACAAGATGGTACAAAGCCAGTTAATTTAGCTCAATAATCTTGGAGGATGTTATTATGATTGATGTTTATTATTATTATATCGTGTTTGCGTTAGCCGTTGTGTTAGCAATATTAGTAGCCCTTTTTATTAATAGTGATAAAGAGGTTAAAGAAGAGAAAAAAATGTATGATGGTATTTTAGATTGTTGCATAAAGTCTAACAATATAAACGAAGCTGTGAATTTAATATTTAAAATGATTTCATCTGTTATAAAGGCTGATGAATATGCATTTTATTTGACGGATTCAAAAAAGTCTCAATTTTCGTTGAAGTCTGTGCGCTTTAAAAATGAGCCTGACGATAAACTTAACGTGTCATATTCTGGGCTTATACCTCATAAAAAAATGAGGCAAGTTTTCCCACTTGGAATAAACATTGACAGTGTTAAAAGTGAAGTTGAGATAATAGAGGTTGATAACGAAAAGATTTTAAATGTTCCTATCAAGGGGAACAATGCGCTTATTCAACTTAAATTTAGGTCGAAATTTTCATTAAACAAGAAGACTAAAGCTAAATTAGAGAATATTTCAAAACAGCTCGAGCCTGTTGTAACTATGGTTTTATCGATAGAGCAATTGAACAATAAAATTAAAATTCTCGAAACATCAAAACAGGCTATCAGAAGTATCGTTAGCATCATCAACGGCGAGGGAATATATAAAATGGCAATTGGTCTGTTTGCAAAGACTATTTCTGCAAAGGGTGGCTTTTTCCTTAACCAAGAGGAAGATGGAATTGAGCTAATGGTAGATGCAGGTTTTTCAAATGAATGTGAGATAATGTTTAAATATGATTCTGAACTTCACTTGTATTTAAAAGAATTTCTTGGAGATAAAAAAGTAGCTATAATAAGTAAAAATGATAATAATTTCGAAAGAATTCCTGTATATTTAGCTTCAGAGGGTGTACGACAACTGATTTTATTCAATGTTCATTATGGTCAGAACCCAGGAATTGCAGGCTTTTGGTATGACCAAATTTATGATATGGATTCTTATCAAATTAGCTCTCTTTTGTTAATGTTTTCTAAAATAGCCGAGGTTTTTAAAAATCCTTTGCGAGCTTTAGATAATTCAAACGACAGCATAAAAACATTAAAGCTAATTTCCACTTTGGTTGACGATTTAAGCCCATATACATTAGGCTTTTCAAGCCTAATGGAGTATTATGCAGGTGGAATTGCAAGTGAATTAAAGCTACCACTTGGAGAAATTCGTGATATAGAATTAGCTGCATATCTAAGCAATATAGGTATCGCCGCATTATCCTATGATATATTCCTTGCAAAAGGAAAATATTCAGAGTATGATTATGAAGTAATAAAGCTTCATTCAGAGGTTGGCGCAGATATAATAGAAGCCATAAATGGAGATGTAAAGGTTGCGAATATGATACGCTACCATCATGAGAGAATTGATGGATGTGGTTATCCGTATGGAATTAAGGGGAATGATATACCAATAGGCGCTAAAGTGCTTGCTATTGCGCAATTCTTTGTTGCTAAAATCTCACCAAGAAATTTCAGAGATGCAAGTACATACGATGAAGCAATAGATGCAATTAAACAGGTTGCAGATACCCAGCTTGATTCAAAGGTAGTTAATGCACTACTTTCTTGGCTTGATAGAACACGAAAAGATAAAGCAATTCACGACTGTTCACTTGATTATTGCTGGAATATGAGGTTTGTTTCGGGTGAAATTTGCAATAAATGCCCAGTCAAATTTCAAACTGATAAAAAATGTTGGGAAGTAAGTGGAAACCTTTGTATTGCACACGGAAATAAATGTGAAACCTGCTTTGTATACACAGAATATACTGGCAGAAAGAACGTATGCTAATATTGGATGAGGTAAAATAATTGCCGAATATACTTGATGATATTAAAAAAATTGCTGTTTATTATGGATATGATAATGAGCAAGCTTTAATGGACTATGAACTGCTAATTTTAGAGCCAAAGGCACACTCGAAAGAGGGGCTGTGCGAATTAAAAGATGCAGGAAAGCTTATAATAGCATATCTTAGCATAATAGAAATTAGCAAGGATGATGAGCTTTTTAGCCTGCTTAGCGAGGATGATTTAATAAGCTTTAATGGCAGTTTAACTATAAACCCAGAGTATCTAACCTATTATATGGATATTACAAAGGAAAAGGTTAGAAATATTATATTCCATAGGGCAAGTTCTTATTTGAAAAGTGGATATGATGGCATTTTTCTTGATACAATAGGCAACCTTGATTACTTAGCCTCTCCGTACCTATATACGAATGCACAAATACTTCTAAACGAGGTTAAACTGGCATTTCCAAGCTGTATTATTATACAAAATAATGGCTTTTTAGGGCTTTGTGATTACACAGCAAAATATATAGATGCTATTTGCTTTGAAAATCCACCACTTAGTACAATTGGAAACCTACTATGGACATATAGCGCAATAAAAAGGCTTAATATGGTTGCGAAAGAGCATAATTTAAAAGTACTATTATTAGAGGAAGATATATATAATAAAAGTAGCATAAAAAACTTTTTTGTGCGCAGAATAGCAAAAAAAAATGGGTGGTTATATTATAAGGGCGCAAAATATTATAACCATATTTAAAGAGGTAAATTTAAAATGCATAAATTCATTTTGGGAAAATTCGGCGTATTATTTAAAAATAAAATATTTTTAATTAGCATTTGCACCTTGCTGATTTTTTTTGTTGTACAATATTTGCTGTTTTCTACTGGAGTAATCAAAGCTAATGTGTATAGCATAAGCATTAAGGCAAAAGCATCGTTTATAAATAAAAATGAAACGACGAAAATTACTGCAAATGTTGTTTCAATGCCTTTTTATGCAACGCATAATATTTTATATTCAAGCGAGAATTCAGCAATTGCAACGGTTAGCGACGACGGAACAGTAAAGGGAGTTTCAGAGGGCGAAACAAAAATTATAGCCAAAGTAAACGGTATGGTTGCACAAACAAATATTAGTGTATCGTCAAAAACACTTCTTCCGTTTGCAAAAGGTAAATATTTGGGAGATATGATAGCTTTAAAAAGAGATGGCTATGGAACTATGTATTACGAAAATGGAAATGTATATGAAGGGTTTTGGAAAGATGATGTAATTAATGGTTTTGGAGTAATGCTTTGGAAAAATAAAAATAAATATGAAGGAACTTGGAAAAATGAACAGCTTGACGGGTTCGGTAAATTATACAGAGTAGATGAGTATACATATATTGGTGGCTTTACCAATGGTCAATTTAATGGCTATGGTGAAATTGTGTGGAAAAGTGGAAATAGCTATAAGGGCTATTGGGCAAATGGTCAATATGATGGTTATGGTGTGTTTATTTGGAATAGAATGGACCAATATGCAGGCAACTGGAAAAATGGGCTGAAAAATGGCTATGGCGAATATATATATAGCAGAACCGAAAATAAATATTCTGGCAATTGGGTAGAAAATTCAAGAGATGGCTATGGCGTTGAAATCCGCAACAATGTAGTTTATTACGAGGGCTATTGGAAAAATGATTTATTAAACGGTATGGGGAAATTATATAAAGATGGAGTATCAGATTATGTTGGTGAATTTGTAAACGATAAACCATTTTAAGAATATGCGGAGCATTGTGACTTATTTCAATCACAATGCTCCTTTGGTATTTAAAACCAGTTGCGTTTTGTAGTATGGTTTGTTATGATAAAGTAGAGGTGATATTGTGATTAAAAAGGCAATTAGCATTGTGCTACTATTTATACTTATTTTTATTTCTAATGACAAAGGGTTTGCAAGTGTTTTTCCAAATACAATTTGGAAGCCTCTGGATAATTTTACTATTGCGGTTGATAATGGGAACGATGCAGAAATATTAAAATTAGGAGAAATCTTAATTAACATTATGGAGGCACAGGCAGATTCTAACACGAAAAGTGAATTTTTAGCAGGAAAGTATGAGGTGGTTTCTCGTACTGCCGAAAAATTAGGACTATATGAAAAGGCTGTGGAATATTACAAAAAATATATTCCGTATGGCGAATATATGAACTGGACAGACGGTGTTTTGTTTGCCAAAAAGAAAGTGTACCTTTTGCAGCCATATTTAAATGTTTATGTTGAAGATAAAAGCTATAATCCACCGTATTATGGCGCAAGGTTTGAGCCTGCAAGGGGAACTTATTTTGGCTCTGTTTATGATAATGATGCGAGAATTTTAGATTATGACACAGACAAAATTTTAAAATATTTTCCAAAGAAGAACTCAATGTACCTAATCTATATGGAATTTGGTGATGATATTACAAATTTGCCACGATATAAGAGATATTTTGATGATGCTAAGAAAAATAATATAGCGGTTGAATTTGCATGGAATACATATAATTCATTAGAAGAACTTGAAAAATATAAGGAATATGTTAAAATAACTATCGATTATCTTGATAATAGTGGGCTGAAAGTATTTTTAAGGTTTGCAAATGAAATGAATATAGGCCCAAATGGAAACGACCCAAAAGCGTATATAAATGCGTTTAGGTATGTTGCCTCGTATGCAAAAACCAAAAGCAATATAGCTGTTGTGTGGTCACCTAATGACTTGGGGGCGCTTGACAGACCATTTGCTAATTACTATCCAGGTGATGAATATGTTGACTGGGTAGGTGCAAGCCTATATGCAATAAAATATTTTGAGGGTGTGAAAAACCACGGTGATCAAACTGATGCATTAAACACATATTTTGCAACAGGTGATTTTGCTAACCCTGTTATGAGAATGACAGAGCTTATGCAGTTTATGGAAAAAAGTAAAATCAATAAGCCAGTAATGATAACAGAATGCGGTGTTGCCCATTATATACGCCCTGAAAAAGAGGATTCGAATTTTTGGGCGATGGCACAAATGCAAAAAATGTACGCAGAATTACTTAGGAAGTATCCCCAAATTAAAGGGATAAATTATTTTAATGTGCAAAGGCAAAATGAAGTAAATGCGTACGAGCTTTTTACAGATTTACCACTTAATAACCTATATAATAAGCTTGTTGAAACTCCATATTTCATTCAAAATGTAGGCGAAAGCGCACCATTTGGCTATGCACTTTTGGAAAACGGTTTTACCCAAAATGGTGCAAAAATATCTACATCTTGTTATTATCCTAAGACTATTTATAACAGCGTAAAGTATTATATTGACGGAAATTTTGCGAGTGAAAGCAGTGCCTCGCCCTACGAATACCAGTTAAATAATTTAGCTGACGGAATTCATACTTTGCTCACAGAAGTATATGATAATGGTACAAAGGTGCTTGAAAAGACAATGAACTTTGAGGTTAAAAAAATGGTCAAAATAAAGCTAAATGGTGAAAATTTAACCTTTAGCGACCAACAGCCTGTTTTAATAGAAGACAGAATACTCGTTCCAGCAAGAGGAGTGTTCGAAAAAATGGGAATGAATGTTTCGTGGAATGCCGAAAATCAAAAAGTTACAATAAAAAATGATAAGCTTGAAATAAATATAATAATTAATGAAAAAGTGTTAACAGTTGGTAACGAAAAAATATATATGGACGTTCCAGCAAAGCTAATAAACGGAAGAACAATGATACCACTTCGGGCAGTATCAGAAGCAACTATGGCAACAGTACAATGGAATGATGCAGAAAATATGGCAATAATAACCTCAAATGCCTTGTAGTATAAGGGTTTAATGGGCTTTTGGGGTGTGGTAAGCTACAGAAATTTCCTGCGAAAAATATAAACCAAGTATTATTATTGTTGCATATTGTGTTTTGCGTAAAAGCCAATGATTCTTTGGTGAAGTTTGTGAAAATGTTATTAAACTTCACAAATCGAGTCTTTAATGTTTATTTTAATAAGCTCTTTGCTGTTTGCAATATCCCCTGGCGTTACAATAGTACTTGTCTTTTTAACAAGAGGAATTCCACACGAAAGATATGCATTATACGCAAGCTCGCTACAAATAAATTTTTTTGGATTGTTAAATTTGCTTAAACCGTGGTTAAGATAGCTAAAAAGTTCTATGTAATCATACCCTTGATTTATTTTTTTAGAGCAAAATGCAATAATAGTTGAAACCTGCTTCGGTGTTATTGTTGGACAACGAAAAACGTCAAAATCACCAAACTTATAATGTATTTCTCGATACCTTATTCCTGTCCAAATTGCCTCGAAAACGTGTAGTTCATCCCTGCCAACAATAGCAATATGTGAATAATTTTGGCGAGTTACATCTCTTATAACCTTGCCAATGCTATCAGTTCCCCTCATTGCAAGAATATCTGCTGGTTCTAAAATAAAGCCACATTCCATCTATTTATCACCCCTTCCTTAATATATATTATGGAAGGGGTGAAAAAATACATAAAAAAATGGCTACGAATAATTTCTATCCAGTAGCCACATTCTAACAATCGTAATCAATATTACCATGTGCTTCAATACCAATACAGGTTATTTTATTTTCGTCATCTACGAAAACTATGTTGGGCGCTAATTCGGTAGCCTCATTATGCTCCATCAAACCATAAGCCATAATGATAACAGTATCTCCTGCTTGTGCCAACCTTGCAGCCGCCCCATTTAAACAAATCACACCACTATTAGCCTCGCCAGTTAAAACGTATGTTTCAAAGCGCTCACCATTATTGTTGTTAACAACTTGAACTTTTTGGTGTTGCAATATACCAGCTGCCTCCATCAAAGTTCTATCGATAGTTATGCTCCCAACATAGTTTAAATTAGCTTCAGTTACAACAGCACGATGAATTTTCCCTATCATCATTTCTATAAACATAAGTATGACCATTAGCCTTTCAGGCTCACAAAATTTTATGAAACTTTTGACCTACTCCAAATCGTGAGCCAGATAAGGCGTACTTCGTACCCTACTGCGTTGCAAACAACGCCACGGTCGGGTTACAAATGGTCATATGCACATCTGCGTTTCGCCAAAGGCGAAAATATCGCAGGTGCAATAAATTCAAAGGTTAAGTCTGAAAGTTTCTTTCAGACTTACACCTCCTCATAACGTCTATTATTATATCAAAAGGCACTTATTATGTCAATAATTCCAGTTAGATAAAAAAAGTATTGACAAACAAGTTTGTTATAATATAAAATGTATCGTACGTTAGTCCGCAAAAGGCTCGCCAGAGAGCATATTAGCGCTTTGCAACCTTGCGCCAGATACCGCCGAATTATTGGAGCAGGAGCAAGAAAGGCTTGCCTCAAAAGGATACAGAGTTATTGCAGTTGCAATAAGAAAAAATATGCAGTCTATTCCTACTGATTTAAAAAAGAACGAGCTTGAGCTCCTCGGTATTATAGGGCTTGAAGATCCTCCACGTGAGGAGGCAACCGAGGCAGTGAAAATTTGTTCGAAGGCTGGAATTAGAGTTGTTATGATAACGTGCTTACTGGAAAACAGCTTGAAACAATCTGTGATGAAGAGCTTAAGGAAAATTTTGGTGGGAGATAGTTAAGATATTTAAAACACATAAGGCATATAGAATAAAACATTAAATACAAAGGAAGTGTAAAATGGAAGCTATTATAAGCACGTTCGATTTCGTTGTGCATCTTGATGAACATTTAAGAGAACTTGTGCAAAACGCAGGATTATGGGCATATCTATTATTGTTTTTGGTTATATTTTGTGAAACAGGCTTGGTTATAACACCATTCCTACCAGGGGACTCTTTCCTTTTCCTTACTGGTGCAATATGTGCCAGCGGTGAGCTTAATGTAGCATTTGTTGCTATTTTGTTAACTTTGGCATCAATTATTGGAGATACCACGAATTACCAAATTGGCAAGCTTACTAAACATAAAATAGAAAAAATGAAAAATGTACCATTATTAAAAAGAGAGCATTTGGTTAAAACTCAAAACTTTTTTGAAAAACATGGTGGCAAAGCGATTATAATTGGAAAATTTATTCCAATAATACGTACTTTCACACCATTCGTTGCAGGGGCAGGTGCTATGAATTATCCACGGTTTATTTGTTATAATATTCTTGGTGGGGTTTTATGGATTAATTTGTTCGTCTTCGGAGGCTATTTCTTTGGCAACTTAGATTGGGTTAAAGATAACTTCCTTATTGTTATTGTTGCAATTATACTAATTTCTCTTGCACCAGGGGTTGTGGCAATTATGAAAAACAAAATGGAAAAACAGAGTGTTGAGGAGACGGAAATAAATGACAACTAGAAAAGCTTCAGTATGGTTTGTATTTTGGGTTGGGCTTGCTTTAATATTTAACGTAGGTGTTTATATTTTTATGGGGCCAACTGCTGCTCTTGAATTTTTTGGTGGATATATTATAGAACAGAGCCTTTCGCTCGATAACCTGTTCTTGTTTATTGTTATATTCAGCAGATACGGTATTTCTGCAAAGTATCAGCGCAGAGTTTTAAATTATGGTATTATCGGTGCAATTGTACTTAGAGCAATTTTTATTGTATTGGGTGTTGCAGTTGTTAATATGTTTAGTTGGATACTTTATTTCTTTGGTATTCTTTTAATAGTTAGTGGCTTTAAAATGTTTTTTGGGCATGACGAAGAAGGCGACGTAAAGGATAGCAAAACATTAAAGCTTATAGGTAAAATTGTTCCAATCTCGTATAAGTTGGATGGACAAAAATTCTTTACAAAGATAAATGGAAAAACCTATGCAACATTGCTTTTTGCAATTTTAGTTTTAATAGAGGTTTCAGATATTATTTTTGCTATTGACTCGATTCCAGCGATTTTTTCAATTACCAGGGACCCATTTATCGTGTATACATCTAACCTATTTGCGATTATGGGGCTTAGAAGCCTGTATTTCTTAATTGAAAAATTACACAGCGCATTTGAGTATGTAAAGTATGGCGTAGCTTGTATCCTTATATTCACAGGCATAAAGCTTGGCATTGTATATTTTGGTATCCATATTTCAATACCTATATCTATCGCTATTATCGCTGGAATTTTAGTTGCAAGTATTTTAGCATCAATTATGTTTAAAAAGAAGTAGTTAACCTTTCTAAATCTAATATTTTTATTGTCTCTTTATGAAAATCTATAATGCCCTCGTCCTTCATTCTGCTCATTTCTCGTGACATTGAAGGGCGAGATACATTTAAAAAATCTGCAAGCTCATTTCGGTTCATAGGTAGCATAAATGTTTTACTTCCGCTTTGCTCATACAATTCCAGTATGAGCTTGCTTATTTTTGCCCTCATACTTTTTATTGTAAGATATTCAACCTTTTTATTAAGCATTATCGCCATATTCGATACTATTCCTAACATATTCCTAACTAATTCCCTATGCCAAGGGCATACATTATCACATTCACTAATAATTTTATTCTTTGGCAAGAAAAACACAGTGCATTTCTCAAGTGCAATTACAGTCGCAGGCCATCTATTTTTCTTAGAAAACACAACAATTTCACCAAAGGTGTCACCTATGCTTAGCATTTTCATAATATGACGGTTTCCATCCTTACTTTCTTTAATTACAGCCGCCGCCCCGCTAAGTACAATCCCCACACCATCAAGCACATTTCCACTTGTAACAATATAATCATTCTTTTTATAATTAGTTATTATAGGCTTCAAACAGCCCATCATTTGTTTAAGATTATCACTTTGTATTCCCTTAAACAGTTCTGACTTTTGTAGTGCTAATAAATATTCTTCCATATTTTTCACCTTTTCCTGTTTTTTGTAGCTATGGCTACCGACTTTCTTGTTTAATTATAATATAATAAGCACATAAACACAAGAAAATACTTTAAGGAGTGATAAATATGAAAAGAAATATCATAAGCATTGACGAAGAAAAATGCAATGGTTGTGGGCTTTGCGTTAGTGCCTGCCACGAAGGAGCATTGCAAATGATAGATGGTAAGGCTAAATTAGTTTCGGAAAGCTACTGTGATGGCTTAGGCAATTGCTTGCCAGAATGTCCAACAGGTGCAATCAAAATTGAAGAGCGTGAGGCGGCAGAATTTGATGAGGTAGCAGTACAAAAGCATATAGATAATAAGAAAAGCGAACAGGTACAGCCTAAAACTCTTGCTTGTGGTTGCCCGGGGACGCACTCGAAAACAATCGAAAGAAAAGCTGAAGCACCTACACAAGTAGTAGCGCAGGAAGCACAGTCCGAGCTTAGACAATGGCCAGTACAAATTAAGCTTGTGCCAGCAAATGCACCATATTTCAACAACGCCAATTTGCTTATAGCAGCCGATTGTGCAGCATATTCATACGCAAATTTCCATCAAACCTTTATGAAAAACAAAATTACGATAATAGGCTGCCCAAAGCTTGACGAGGGCGATTATGCCGATAAATTAACAGATATCTTAATGATGAATGAAATCAAAAGTGTAGCAGTTGTGCGTATGGAAGTGCCTTGTTGTGGCGGAATTGTTAGTGCGGTTAAAAATGCACTACTAAGAAGTGGCAAAATGATTCCTTGGAATGTAGTTACTATTGGTACAGATGGAAATATTATTGAAATATAATATATATTAAATTTTAGGAGGACTTTAAAAATGTCAGAAATGTTTTGTTTTCAATGTGAACAAACAGCAGGTGGAAAAGGTTGTACTAAATCAGGCGTGTGTGGCAAAGTTCCAGAGGTTGCAAATTCTCAGGATAGTTTAACCTCTGCATTAATTGGTCTTGCAAGGGCTTTTGATGGCAAAGAGCCTACGAAAAATGCTGTGGAGCTTATGATTCAAGGGTTATTTACAACAGTAACAAATGTAAATTTCTATGCAGATACGATAAATTCTTTCGAGCAAATGGTAGAAGATGAAAAAAACCTAAATGGTGGCGCAGATAATATGCCAGAGGATTCACTTTGGTCTGGTGACGAAGATGTAGTTTCACTTCGTTCAACACTTCTTCTTGGGCTTCGTGGTATGGCAGCCTATGCGTGGCATGCGTATATATTAGGCAAGGAGGATAGCGAAGTAACTGAGTGGTTTTTCAAGGGTATGAGGGCAATCGGCGAAGAACATACAATTGATGGTTGGCTTAACCTGTTAATGGAATTTGGTCAGGCAAATTTGAAATGTATGGCGCTTTTAGATGAGGCAAACACAACAGCTTATGGTCACCCAGTACCCACAAAGGTTCCTTGCAAAATTGAAAAAGGACCATTTATCGTTATAAGTGGACACGATTTGCACGACCTTAAACTTCTTTTAGAGCAAACAAAGGATAAAGGCATAAATATTTATACTCATAGCGAAATGTTGCCTGCACACGGTTACCCAGAGCTTAAAAAGTATCCGCACTTAAAAGGAAACTTTGGAACTGCATGGCAAAATCAACAAAAGGAATTTGAAAATATTCCAGCCCCTGTTCTTTTCACAACTAACTGCTTAATGCCACCAAAGGAGAGCTATAAAGACAGAGTGTTTACAACAGATGTTGTCCAGTTCCCAGAGCTTGTGCATATAGATAGCAAAAAAGATTTTTCATCTGTAATAAATAAAGCGTTAGAGCTTGGCGGATATACCGAGGACAAACAATTAACAGGTATAAACGGTGGAACAGAGCTTACAACTGGCTTTGCAAGAAACACAGTAATGTCTGTTGCAGGAACTGTTATAGACGCTGTAAAAGCAGGCGCAATAAAGCATTTCTTCTTAGTAGGTGGTTGCGACGGTGCAAGACCGGGCAGAAACTATTATACAGAATTTGTAGAAAAAACACCAAGTGACACAGTAATCTTAACACTTGCTTGCGGTAAATATCGTTTCAACGATTTAGACCTTGGCGAAATAGGTGGACTTCCAAGAATCATGGATATGGGACAATGTAATGATGCATATTCTGCAATTCAAGTTGCTGTTGCGCTTGCTGGCGCATTTGAATGTGGAGTGAACGAATTGCCACTAACCCTTGTGCTTTCGTGGTACGAGCAAAAAGCAGTATGTATTTTGCTAACTCTGCTATCACTTGGCATTAAAAACATCTACATCGGGCCTTCACTTCCTGCATTTTTCTCACCCACTGTATTAAGCGTTCTTGTAGATAAATTTAACTTAACACCTATTTCTACTCCGGAAGAAGATTTAAAAGCAATTTTAGGATAATAAATTATATGTAGGGAACGGTCTTGACCGTTCCTTATTTTTATACGTCGTTTTTTCTCGCAGACTGCCTTTTTGTGTTATCATTTTTTTGTTGATTTTCTTCTGCTATTGTTGTTTTGCCCTTGCTTTTTTCTTTGCGCACACTCTTTTTATCTATCTGGCTATCCTTTGGCATATAATTTCTCCTTAAACTTTGTTCCCTTTAAACTCTGGGTTTGCTTTGTTATGTCCTTTTTTAGCTTTTCCTTGTATTTCTGGAACAGGTGGTGTAGTATTTCTTGAGAATTTATTTTTCTTATTACTCTCAGTACCGTGTGGATCACTTTCGTCTGGTCTACGCATTCCTGCTTTTGCCATAAATATCACCTCATTAGTATTATTTCAATAATACCAAAAATTATAATTTCCAATTTATTGGTTTTTCGCCAATTGAAGATAATAATTCGTTTGTTTTTGAAAAATGTTTGCAACCAAAAAAACCTCTATATGAAGAAAGTGGGCTTGGGTGTGGCGCTGTTAATATAAAATGATTAGTGTTCGCTATAAGCTTTTGCTTTTTGTGTGCTGGTGCTCCCCAAAGCAGAAAAACAATGGGTTTTTCTCGCCTATTAAGGCGGGAAATAACATTATCAGTAAAGGCTTCCCACCCTTTGTTTTTATGAGAATTTGCCTCTCCTGCCCTAACAGTTAAAACTGTGTTCAACAGCAACACACCCTCCTTTGCCCAAGGCATAAGGTATCCACTTTTAGGAATTTCAAAGCCCAAATTATCTTTAATTTCTTTAAAAATATTAACAAGTGATGGAGGAATAGCAACACCCTCTTTAACAGAAAAGGCCATACCGTGTGCTTGGTTTTCTCCGTGGTATGGGTCCTGCCCAATAATTACAGCCTTAACGTCGCTATATGATGTATTCCTCATAGAGTTGAAAATATCATCTTTTATTGGGTATATCCTGCTTGTAGAATATTCTTTTTCAAGAAATTCCATAAGGTTTTTAAAATATTTTTTTTCGAATTCTGTTTTTAGTATTTCGTCCCACTCGCTATTTATACGTATCATATAATTTCACCTCAATATAAATGTATCACACCGCAAAATCAATGTCAAATATATTGACTTTATTATTAAATTGTGGTATTCTTTTACTTGTCGTTTGGGGGCGTTTATGTTGACAACCGAGCAATATATGAAAATAGCAATCGAGCAGGCAGAATTGGCTAAACAAAAAGGCGAAGTGCCAATCGGTGCAGTAATTGTTAAGGATGGACAGATTATCTCAAAAGGCTATAATCTCCGTGAAACTAATAAAAGTGCTACTGCCCATGCAGAAATAATTGCCATTGAAATGGCGTGTAAAAAGCTCGGCAGCTGGAGGCTTGACGGTTGTAGCATATATGTCACATTAGAACCATGTATGATGTGCGCAGGCGCAATAATCCAATCCAGAATTAAAAATGTATATTTCGGAGGCTTCGACAAAAAAGCTGGTGCATTTGGAACAGTCGAAGATTTTTCAGCAATGAACTGGACGCACAAGGTAACCGTATACGCAGGAATAATGGAAGAAGAATGTTCAAAAGTATTAAAAGATTTTTTTTCAGAACTACGCAAAACCAAATAAATACGGAGAAGTAGCATAGCCCAGTCGAATGTACCTGACTCGAAATAATCAGTAGATATGAGAAGCTAAAAAGGCTGTATGCCTTGATATTACTGAGTTTGTGCCAGTGAGGATTTTTGGACTTTTTGTTAGTTCCCTCCAAATTTCCCTCCAAAAATTCATGAGAGAAATTTAGAAAATATAAATAAATATTTTACATGGAAATGTACCCAAGTGGTTGAAGGGTCCGCACTCGAAATGCCATCAAATGAACAGTAACAGTTTTAGGTGAAATCCTTGATATTATTGGGTTTTCAGTGATTTGATAATCACTATTTTTTAGGCGTTCTGCCCTGAATTCTGCCCTAAGAATTATCTAAGGTGAAATTTAGGTTGAACATAGATTTAATACGGAGCGGTATCGAAGTGGTCATAACGGGGCTGATTCGAAATCAGTTTGTCGGCAACGGCACGTGGGTTCGAATCCCACCCGCTCCGCCAATTTGCAAGAAAGTCATCAATTTATCCATTGGTGGCTTTTTTCATTGTCATCAGTCTTCGTGGTATCGCCGAATATCAGTTCTGACATTAATCTGCCTGCCGATGCTTTAGCACTGCTATCAATATGTGCGTAAATATTTGCTGTTGTAGCGAAATCGCTATGACCAAGCCATATTTGAATTTCCTTCATTGAAACATTTTGGATAATCATTAGGCTCGCACAGGTGTGCCTCAAATCGTGAAAGCGAATATGACTCATGCCATTTTTCTCTAAAATATCATTAAAATGTCGTGAAACATAATCAGGGGTGATTATATCGCCGATTTCATTCACACATACATAGTCAAGATATTCCTTGTTGTATGAGCTTTTACAGTTTTACTTTGCTATCAAGCATCTTAATTAAAGCTTCCATTGTAACCCCCACATAAATGTAATTTTGTAGAGTATTTCAAGTTATAATAAACAAGGAAACGATAAAGAAATACCCATAATAAGGAATATAATTTTTGATTGTTATACAGAATTTTAAATTGTAGCTTGCTTCTAGTTGCCTCTGCGCATTTTGAAGTAATATAGAATCGTTATTGACCCAAAATCTAAGTAAATTGCTCCGAACGCATAGTCCTTTTGTCTGCGCCAGATTCGGTTAGGCAGCATTATTTTGGGGAAGACATCACGTAACTGAGAAAATAGTTGAAGAGGCAGTCAAAAGCGCTATTAAGAATATGAATGAAAATATATATGATTATAATGTTGAACAAGCAACCAAGAATTTTGCTGTGAACCTTAAAGGACATTTGAAACTATAAATAAGTCACTATTGTGAATATTGACTATTGAGCAATGTATTAATCTTCAAAATAGTAAATTAAAACTATTGCAATTTTAAAACTAATGTGATATTATTTATTTATACAAAAATGTAATCGATTACATTTTAAGGAGTGATAAAGATAACAATTCAAGATGTAGCAAAAGCTTGCAATGTTTCTGTAGCAACTGTGTCCAGAGTTATAAATGATAGTGGTAAGGTTAAAGAAAACACAAAACAGCTTGTTTTAGACACTATTGATAAGATGAATTATCAACCTAATTTTACTGGTAGGAATTTGCGTATGCAAAAAACAAAAATTATTTTGATTTTATTACCTACCATCGTTAATCCGTTTTTTGCAAAGCTTGTAAAGGGTATGGAGGATGCTGCAAGGCAAAATGGATATACCTTAATGATGGGTACTACATATGAAAAAAAAGAAATTGAGCTCAGTTATTTAAATATGCTTAAAAACAGACTTGTAGATGGTGTAGTTTTTCTTGATACTGCATTATCCAAGGAAGAAATGTGCTATTTCGGTAAAAATTTTTCTATTATTCAATGCTCGGAATATTATTCTGATATTAATGTTCCTTTTGTGAGTATAGATAATGAAAAAGCAGGATATGATGCAACAACACACCTTATTTCTTTGGGTAGCAAAAGAATTTTTCATATGAGTGTTGAAAATAATTCATTAACCACAATTAGGCGTATGGAAGGCTATAAGCGTGCACTTTTCGAAGCTGGCTTGCCATTTGATGAGAAAAATATTTTATATGGAAATTATGGTTACCATTCTGCCCTAAAGCTTGTTGAACAAAGGTTTAAGAATAATTTATATGAAGCACCAGATAGTATATTTGCAATATCAGATAAAATGGCGGCAGGTTGCATAAAGGGCCTAGCAAATTGTGGTCTAAGTGTCCCGAATGACGTTAAAGTGGTTGGTTTTGATAACATTGATATTTGCTTAATGACATCACCAGAGATAACAACGATTTCACAGTCGCAATATGAAATGGGCTCAACAGCTATAAATATGCTTATTAGTAAATTAGCAGGAAAAGAGGCTTTGCAAAGTGTAATTTTAAATCACAAATTAATTATAAGAGAATCAACAAAAATAAATTAAAAAGGATGGGTTTTTTATGTCAAGAACAGTAAAAGTAGGAATTATAGGTTGTGGAGGTATTGCAACCGCAAAGCATTTGCCAGCTTTAAAAACAGTTGAAAATGTTGAAATGGTCGCATTTTGCGACATAATCGTTGAGAGGGCAGAAAAGGCAGCAAAGGAATTTGGTGTAGATGGCGCAAAAGTATATAGCGATTATGAAGAGCTTTTGAAGGATAAATCAATTGAAGTAATTCACGTATTAACTCCTAATAAATCTCATAGTATAATTTCAATTGCTGCAATGGAGGCAGGTAAACACGTAATGTGTGAAAAGCCAATGGCAAAAACAGCAGCAGAAGCAAGGGCAATGATTGAAACGTCAGTAAAAACTGGCAAAAAATTAACTATCGGATATCAAAATCGTTATCGCCCAGATAGCCAGTATTTATACAAGGCTTGTAGGCGTGGTGATTTGGGTGACATTTATATGGCTAAGGCTCACGCCATTCGTCGTCGTGCTGTACCAACTTGGGGAGTATTTTTAAATGAAGAAGAGCAAGGTGGAGGTCCACTTATTGACATTGGAACACATGCACTTGATTTAACTCTTTGGGCAATGGATAATTATAAAGTAAAAAGCGTTAAGGGAAGCGTATATAAAAAATTAGGTAATCAAACAGAAACAGGTAATGCATGGGGTGATTGGAATACTGAAGAATTTACTGTTGAGGATTCAGCATTTGCGTTTATTACAATGGAAAATGGAGCAACAATATTTTTAGAAGCAAGCTGGGCACTTAACACGCTTGAAGAAGGTGAAGCAATTACAACTCTTTGTGGAACAAAAGCAGGTGCAGATATGCGTGACGGCCTAAGAATAAATAGTGTTGATTTTGGTAAGTTGAACACATTAAAGCCAGCACTTGGTTCAGCAGGAGTTGCATTCTACGATGGAGAAAGTGCTAAGGCACAGGATATAGAAGCACAGCTTTGGATTGATGCTGTTATAAATGATACAGAATTAGTAGTTAAGCCAGAGCAAGCCCTTGTTGTAACGGAAATATTAGAGGCAATTTATGAATCTGCAAAAACTGGCAAAACAATAAATTTTTAATGAGGAGATAAAATAATGTTAAATAAATTATCAGCACAGCTTTGGTCGGTTAGAGATTATACAAGCAAGGATTTTTTTGGTACACTTGAAGAATTGGCAAAGATGGGTTATACAGGCGTAGAATTTGCAGGGTACGGAGATATTTCTGCAAAGGATATGGACGCAAAGCTAAAAGAATTAAACCTTACTGCACTTTCGGCACATATTGGTTTAGACTTATTAAAAGATAATTTGGATGCAGAGATAGAATATCTGCTTACACTTGGTGCAAAGTACATAGTTTGTCCTTGGGCAGAAATAAAGACGGTTAAAAGTGCGTTGGAATATGCCGAAGTTCTAAATCCAATAGGTGAAAAATGTGCAAAAGCAGGACTGACCTTTGCTTATCATAACCATGCGCATGAATTTCAACTTGATGATGGAAAATATCCGTTAGATGTTCTATTCGCAAATACTGACCCACAATTTGTTAAAGCAGAGCCAGATGTATTTTGGGTTGCTTATGCAGGGCTTAATGTTAACGAATATATTGCTAAAAATCTTGACCGTTGCCCTATTATACACCTTAAACAGATTGAAAATAACGAAACAAAAACAAATGTAGATGCAGGTAGTGGAATAATTGATTTTAAATATTTAATAGATTTAGCCAAAAGTGCAGATTTTATATACGAGCAAGAGCATTTTGTTGGAACAAGTATGGAAAATATGAAAAAGTCATTTGACTTTATAATGAATAAATAGGAGGAAATACAAATGAAATTATGCGTTTTAACAGTACCATACAGTTCATTATCATTGGAAGAAGCCTTGAAAAAATTAAGCAGTATGGGCGTTCAAGCAGTAGAGTTAGGTGCAGGTGGTTACCCAGGTAACGCTCACCTTAATGCAAAAGAACTTTTGGCAGATGAATCGAAAATTGAAGAGGTTAAGAATTTATCTAAAAAATATAATATAGAAATTGCGGCAATTGCCTGCCACGGTAACCCTGTTCATCCACAAAAGGACATAGCAGATGATTTCCACAATCAATTTGTAGATGCAGTATTATTAGCTGAAAAGCTTGGCGTGCAAACGGTTATTACATTCTCTGGTTGCCCTGGTGATAGTGATGGGGCAAAGTATCCTAACTGGGTAACCTGCCCTTGGCCAGAGGATTTTGGCACAATTTTAGATTATCAATGGAATGAGGTATTAATTCCATATTGGAAAAAAACAACTGAATTTGCAAAAGCACATAATGTTACAAAAATTGCTCTTGAAATGCACCCAGGGTTTTGCGTGTATAACCCAGAAACTTTGCTTAAATTAAGAGAAGCAGTTGGCGATGTTATTGGTGCTAATTTTGACCCAAGCCATCTGTTTTGGCAGGGCATCAACCCTGTTAGTGCAATCAAAGCACTTAAAGGTGCAATTTATCACTTTCATGCAAAGGACACGAAAATAGACGAAAGAAATTCCTCCGTCAATGGTGTTTTGGATAATAAGCATTATGGCGATGGATTAAGTCGTTCGTGGGTTTTCAGAACCGTAGGTTATGGTCATAGCTTTGATGTTTGGAACGATATTATTAGTATGCTTAAAGCTGTTGGATATGATGGTGTGATAAGCATCGAACACGAGGATGCACTTATGTCTATCGACGAGGGATTATCAAAAGCAGTTGAATTTTTGAAAAAGGTTATAATATTTGAAAATCCAACAGGAATATGGTGGGCATAGAGAGGAAATTGTAATGTATAATCTAGGAATTATTGGCTTTGGTGGAATGGCAAATTACCATTACGAGCAATTAAAAGAATATTCCCGTGTTAACGTGAAAGGTATTTTCGATATAAACCCTGAAAGGCGAAAAATTGCAGAGGAACAAGGTCTAATTGCATATTCATCAAAGGAAGAATTGCTTGCAGATACTGAAATAGACATTGTGCTTATTGCTACAACTAATGAAGTTCATAAGGAGTTATCTATTGAGGCTATGGCGGCTGGAAAGCACGTTATATGCGAAAAACCTGTTACGCTGTCTTCTGAGGAATTAGAGGAAATAATTTGTGCATCTGAAAAATACAATAAAATATTTACAATAAACCAAAACAGGCGTACAAATAAAGATTTTGTCTTAATGAAAACGAATGTAGAAAATAATATGCTTGGCGATGTATATGTTATTGAATCTCGTGTTGAAGGCTCCCGTGGTATGCCAACAGGTTGGAGGACAATCAAAGAACTTGGTGGTGGAATGATGCTCGATTGGGGCGTTCATCTGATAGACCAAATAATGTATATGGTCGATGAAAAGGTTGTAAATATTTTTTGCAAAATGTATCGTATAGAGTATAGTGATGTTGATGATAACTTTCGTTTAACAATGACATTTCAAAGTGGTTTAACAGCACATATAGAGGTATCAACGAATAATTACATATTGCACCCAAGATGGTATGTTTTAGGCGAAAAAGGAACATTGCAAATTGATAGCTGGGATTGCAATGGCAAAATAATTAGGTGCATAGATAAGGAAAATGTTTGGGAAGATGAAATTGTATATACAAAAGCTGGACCAACAAAAACTATGGCACCAAGAAATAAAAACTCTACAGAGGAAATAATTTTAGAGGAACCAACAGATGTTATAGATAGCATTACTGTTGTTTATGATGGATTAGTAGATGCAATTGAAGGAAAAGCTCCTTTGGAAATCACACCACAGCAGGCAATGCGTGTTATGAAGGTAATGGAAGCAGCATTTTTGTCAGCAAAAACTGGTAATGCGATTAAAACTGAAATATAATGTCGCTCCCTATATGGGGGCGTGGATTTAACAATACAATAAGCTATCTCTGTTCGGTAGCCTAAGTCGCTCCATATATGCGTTGATTAATACAATATCACAAAGTTGTAGAATTATGTGTGATGTATAGCTACGTATAAATCGATAGCCCTGCGAATTTAAATATAATCAGCCTTCAAATGAGCAGAAATCTTACAAAACTAAGCTCTGACGGAAATTAAAATCCGTCAGAGCCTTTTATTATTTAACAGCATCTTTTAGCACTTTACCAGCTTTGAATACTGGTTTCTGCAATTGTAATTTCTGAACCTGTTTGCGGGCTTCTACCCTTTCGAACCGCTCTTTTGCGAGTTTCAAATGTACCAAATCCTACGAGTTGAACTTTGTCGCCATCTTTAAGCGCTGTTGTAATGGCTTCGATTGTTGCGGTTAAGATATACGAAATCTTATAATATTATGCCACTTTTTATCTTGCTTTGTTAGCAGTAAAAAAATTGTAGATTTTTTTGGGATAATGATATATAATGTTAAAAAAGAACTACTAATAATTGTTCTATTGTAATCGAATTATACTGGTAGAAGAAATTTTAGGAGGATGCTCTATGAAATTTAAACCGAATAAAGCATTTGGTATGATATTATTTGTTTTTTTGTTTACTGTTGTGTTTCTCAGCGGACTTTGGTATTACGTTACTAAGGAAGAAAATAATAAGCGAGAAATAATATTATCAAACTGGAATCAACTTCAAATGCACATTGTTGTCGAAGCTGCTCGTGCTACGCAGGAATGGATTGATCTTCGCATTGAAGTGCAGGGTCTGCCAAAAACTGCAGTTGAACAAGAGGTTTTCAAAAAATTTATCGACCCAATTCGTGTTTTGAAAAGTGGAGATGCATTTATATATAACAGAAACTATGTAATATTTGATGCGAGTCAAGACTTTCCAGATATATACAAGGGTAAAGGCATTAGGCAAATATATGAAATACAAAAAGCCAGTAGTGCTTCACATATGGAAGATTTGGTATATGGCATAGAAAATGCAACTCAAAATACTGGTTGGTATATTTGGCTACCTGATAAGGGGCGAGAATTTGTTGCGTGGACATCTGTGAGGTTAAAGGACGATACTTGGACAATAGGGTTATCAACACCAGAAAAAGAAATTTTTGAAAATTCTGATTTATATAGCCAGCACCAATTCATTATATTTTCTTGTAGTATAATTTCAATTTTACTACTTATTTTAGCTATCTTTATTAGCTTGCAGATTATTAAGAGCGCAAGACGTATGAATTTGTTAGAAGATGCGGTTAAACAAAGAACATCCGAGCTTGAGCAATCCAATCTAATGCTTAAAAAAGAAATATTTGCAGTAAATGATTTAAGTATACACGATAATCTTACTGGGTTATTCAATAGGACATATTTTGAAAAAGAAATTATTAATATAGATAGAGAAGAAAATTTGCCCATTAGTATTATTATGGGAGATATTAATGGACTGAAGCTTATAAATGATGCATTTGGGCATGATGAAGGAGATATTTTGCTACAAAGAGCGGCTAAAATATTGAAAGACACTAATAACAAAAGTGATTTTATTGCACGTATTGGCGGTGATGAATTTATAATGGTGTTGTCGAACACCGATGAAAGTGCCAGCAAGGATATAATTTCTGCAATTAAAAAACGGTGCAAAGAGGACATTGGCTTAAATAATGTAATTATGAGTATATCTCTTGGCTATGGGACAAAAAAATTAATTGATGAAAATATGAGAAATATATACAAAATGGCAGAAGATAGAATGTATAGTAGTAAATTAAACGAAAGTCGCAGTTTGAGAAGCTCTATTATTTCATCCCTTAAAAAGACATTAGAGGAAAGAACACATGAGACGGAACAGCATTGCGAGCGAATAAAAGTTTTGGCAAAAGAGTTAGGAAATATACTGAATTTGCACGAGAACTCTCTCGAAGAAATTGAATTGTTGTCCATATTGCATGATATAGGTAAAATAGCAATACCTGATCATATACTCCAAAAGTCTGGGAAACTTGATGACGAGGAATGGAAAATTATGAAAAAACATTGTGAAATCGGTTTTAGAATAGCAAACGCAACACCTGACTTAGCAGGGATAGCAGAAAAGATTTTGTGCCATCATGAAAGGTGGAATGGGACAGGATACCCACAAGGCTTAAAGAATGATGAGATACCGATAGAATCAAGAATTATATCTGTTGTAGATGCTTATGATGCAATGACAAATAAACGTACATACAATATTGTTAGAACTAAAGATGAAGCAGTTGCTGAGCTTAAGCAGTGTGCAGGAACGCAGTTTGACCCTGATATTACAAAAATATTTATTGAAAATGTTTTGGGGAAAGAGTGGTAGCGGTAATATTGCGATTCTTACCAACTTACAAACTGATACTTAAAACCCCATTCTTGCTATATAAGCAGGGTTAGGGTTTCGTGTTGAAAATCTGGTACGCTATTGGGAAAATATTTCGGGAAAAACTGTTAATTATGTGCATGGCTATGATTTCAGATAAGTAAAATATCTTCTGGAAATTAAGAAAGTTATAAAAATATTGACATATAATATACTATATGATAAAATCGAATAAATCTATTTGCGCTGCATATAAATCTACAGTACAAACTGAGCAGGCGATGAACTTTTTTCAAGTTCGTGGGGCTGGGCCATTTTTTGGCAGCAGGATTATTACAATACCTGTGGGACAGTAGTATTATGTTCTACGGGTATTTTTATATCTATTTGTAGGACATAAATGGGAACTTGCAATGCCATAGAGCTATTAAATAAATGGAGGTTATTAGCTATGACAGAACAGAAAAAGACCATACCTACGCAAGGACTTACAAGTACAAAAGCAAAAGAACTTCAAGAGCAGTTTGGCAAAAATGAATTAACTGCTGAAAAAAAGGAAAGCTTTTTTCACAAAATTTTAGAAGTATTATCTGAACCTATGTTTCTGCTGCTTATTATTGCAGCCGTTGTCTATTTTGTTTTAGGCGAGCCACGAGATGGAGCGATTATGCTTGTTTTTGTTCTTGGCATTATTAGTATTGATGTAATACAAGAATGGAAAACAGACCAAACCTTAAATGCACTCAAAGACTTATCTGCACCTCATATAACGGTTATTCGTGATGGTGAAGAAAAAAATATTAATAGTGCAGATTTAGTCCCTGGGGATTTGATGCTTATAGCCGAGGGAGTGAAAATTCCTGCCGACGGTGAGGTTGTAAAGTGTAGCGACCTTTGTGTTGACGAATCCTCTTTAACGGGAGAAGCTGAGGGTGTTTGGAAAATCACTACCCAAAATGCCGATTCTGACAATAAGGATTATTGGCGAAAAGACTATTGCTATGCAGGAACCTTGGTTACACAAGGAAGTGCAGTAATATTAGTAGATAAAATTGGTGCGCTCACCGAATATGGTAAAATAGGGATGAATGTTGCGTCAGCACCACAAACTCCTACCCCTCTTCAAAAGCAAACAGGCAAGCTTGTTAAGCTTTGTGCCGGTATTGCCGCTGTGCTTTTTGCACTTGTAAGTGGTATAACCTACCTAAACCTTCCTGACCACATTTTTAAGGATAGAATTATTGAGAGCATTTTATCTGGCGTTACACTTGCAATGGCAATGATACCAGAGGAATTTCCTGTTATTTTAACTGTGTTTTTATCTATGGGAGCGTGGCGTTTAGCTAAAAAGCAGTCCCTTGTTCGCAAACTGCCATCTGTTGAAACACTTGGCGCTGTTTCTGTGCTTTGTGTGGATAAAACAGGCACTATTACAATGAATCAAATGACAGTTAGAGATCTATGGTCAATAAATAATGATACAAATAAGCTATGTGAAATTATGGGCATGGGTTGTGAAACAGAGGCTTATGACCCAATGGAAAAAGCTATGCTTGCTCATTGCGAAGGCATAAATATTTCAAAAGAATTTTTATTTGGCGGAGAGTTTGTAACCGAATATCCGTTTACAAATGAAACAAAAATGATGGGGCATGTTTGGAAGTGTCAAGATAATATTATCGTTGCCGCAAAAGGCTCGCCAGAACGATTATTAACACTTTGCAACTTATCTTCTGATGAACGTAAATTAGCAGAAGAAAAAATAGTAGAGATGTCACAAAAAGGACTTCGTGTTATTGCTGTAGCAGAAATGACTATAAAAGACTTAAAAGATGTTCCTGTTTCACTTGCAGATTGTAGCTTGAAGCTTTGTGGTATGATAGGTCTTGCTGACCCACCACGGGAATCCGTAAAAGAAGATATTAAAAATTGCACAAAAGCTGGTGTTCGTGTTGTTATGATTACAGGTGATAACGGAATTACAGCAAGCTCTATTGCAAAGCAAATTGGTATGCCAAACTGTGATAAAATTATTACAGGTGATGAATTAAACCAAATGTCTGACGAAGAACTTAGAGAAAAAATTCGCGATGTTAGCATATTTTCCCGTGTTGTTCCTGAACATAAAATGCGAATCGTAAAAGCATTTAAGGATAATGGTGAGGTTGTAGCCATGACTGGTGATGGAGTAAATGATGCACCAGCCCTTAAATATGCTGATATTGGAATAGCAATGGGTAAGCGTGGCTCTGAGGTTTCAAGAGAAGCCGCAGATATAATTCTTTTAGATGATAATTTTTCAACTATTGTTGATACTATTAAAGATGGAAGACGGATTTATGATAATATTAGAAAAGCGGTTGGATATGTTTTCACTATTCATATCCCCATTGCGCTTGCATCACTTATGGCTCCTCTTTTAGGCATTAAACCTACGTGGTTAATGTTACTCCCTTTGCATGTCGTGTTGCTTGAATTAATAATAGACCCTACCTGCTCTATTGTTTTGGAACGTCAACCTGCCGAAAAGGATATAATGGAGCGAGCACCCAGAAATACAAACGAGAAGCTATTAACAGTAAAAACACTTACGAAAAGTATTATGCAAGGTTTCGTGATTTTTTCTGCATCATTTGGAACGTATTATGCTGTTTTGCAAAATAATACCGAAAATGCGACTGTTGCCCGTACAATGGGGTTAGCGATAATAATGCTGTCAAATGTGCTGTTAGTTCAGGTTAATAGCTCGAATTCCGACTTTGCTTTTAGGTCTTTTGCACTACTGATAAAAGATAATGTCATGTGGGCTGTTAGTGTCGGAACTATTGTTGGACTGCTTGTTATGATATATTCTCCAATAAATGATTTCTTAAAATTAGCACCTTTAACTATAAATCAAATTTTGTTAGTAATTGGAATATCTGTTATAGCTGTTATGTGGTATGAGCTTGTGAAGGTTGTTAATTATTTTAGAAAATCTGTTAATGTGGTTTTTAAATTCTAAAAAATATATTGGAAAGCAATATGGACGATATACTATCAATGGTGCAGTTGGAACGCCTGTAATTATAAAACGTTTTAAGCCTAATATTTTTAAAAAGAATAAAGAGAAAAATGTATATGAAGCCATTATTTTATCACAGCTTAATCATTATGCAATACCAAAGCTTTTAGGAGTTATTAATGAAAAAGGCTTTTATGGAAGGTAAAAATATCCACTAAATTACATAAAATGGCACAAAAAATGAAACCCAATAATGGCACAAAACCTTGACAAATATGCCTTTTCCGAGTATAATACTCTTGCGACTGGGTATAGCGCAGTTTGGTAGCGTGCTTGACTGGGGGTCAAGAGGTCGCAGGTTCAAGTCCTGTTACCCAGACCATCTAGAGACATCACCTCTGAGACAATCTCAGAGGGCAAAGAACCCCTTATTTTAAGGGGTTCTTTGTTATATAGAAACAAAATAAAGCACAAAAGTAGCTGGGGAGCGGCTCAAATTGAGTGCCGACAATAGTTTTAGCGTAGATGTCTTGCACCTACTTGCACCAGCTATGCACCCACTTGCACCTATCTGCACCTACCTGCACCTACCTGCACCCACTTGCACCTACTTTGCACTAGCCCCATCAAACTGAACTGTACCCTATATTTTAGACATCAAATGGTGCATGTACCTAAGACTGTATACACTATGTAGGTGCATGTACCCCATTCTGTATACACTGAGTGGGTGCAATATAGTGCTTACTCTGTTCTTGGCATGATAGAATGAGGCCGTTAATAACGGAGAAATTAGCATGACAGTTAGCAAGTTAACAAAAGAACAAATTGAAATACTATCAAATTATTCACAGGTTGCACGCACTACGGACACTTCAGTAGTTTTTACCCAAACCTTTAAGCGTCATTTCTGCGAAGAGTACATGTTTATCTATCTCACAGTGACCGACGCATTCAAAACCGCCGGCTCTTTCCAGTCCGGCACGGAATCCGCCGATGCCGGAAAACATATCGAAAAAACGTATCATGGACAGCCTCCTTCCGGGTCGTCTGCACCCTGCCGAACCAGCTTTTCCAGCTCGTCGGGCGTAATGACAGTGAATATGTTTGGAAAGTTTAAAAACTCCTTTTTAATATGAAGTTCTATACTGTTTTTCCGTGTATCGTCCGGGACAATCCAGACCACCAACGGAAACACTTTGAACTGTTCCTGTTCCAGACCACTTTGGTAATACTTATAATAGCGACGACACTTCTCGATAATTTTGATGGGTGATTCGGTGGCAAGATCAATCTCGAAAAACCAGCGATCCTCGTACCTGTCACACTTGGTAACGGCAAACAGATCCGGTTTTAAGGAAATAATCTTACCCATGCTGTTATAGGGTCGCCAGCAATACGGCTCATTCTGTGCTTCTGCCAGGTGCATGCCTTTTTTGGAGCATATTTCATTGAGCCTGACAAAGCATTCCGCTACCGAAAGTGTGTGCGTTAAAAAATATGTGGAAGGCTCAAAGCTTTTTCTATGCGGACGAGCTTTATTGTCGATCAGGCGAAGGAGATGCTCCCCGGCGGAATCCAAATGCCATATGAAGGAGCCTGAACCGGAATACACTCCGCCGATTCGCCGGGCAAGGGGATCGATCAATTGAAGCTCTTTGAGCTTGTTCAAGTTTCGGCTTGTGGCTCTGAGGGCTGCGCTGGTGGTCGGCGCATCGGTAAAGTGCAACCTTTGAATTTGCGAAGTTGTGATATAGCGGTAAGCCTGAATAAATCTCAAGACATCTTTGTCCCGTTCACTTAAGATAGGTTTGAGCTCTTTTAGTTGTTTGAGCGATACTCTCTCAGGCATGGCCGACCTCTTGTGAAATACTACTGTAGTAACAGTAGGAGTCACGCTCCTTAAATCGGAACAGTTGGCTTACCTCCGAGAGTTCCGGGATTTTCAAATATAGGTGAAAGGTCTGGCGGTTCGTCATTGTAATTTCCTCCTTCCGATAGCGGTGTCGCCCCAATCGCTATGATCAATGTTTTCTGGATTAATGATTTCGAGATACTCCCGCTCCACATCTTCGGCTGGTATGCCATACATGGACATGCTGCTGGCTTTGAGTTCTGCTGCCAGACGCAGGGTGGGTGGCGGCGGCAGAGTCTGTCCCTGTACCCAGCCGGTATTTTTGCCTGCCGATTGAAATGAGGTATATATCTGATAGCGTGGCAAATTCATAAAGTCCCGTGCCTCCAGTTCAGGCGCCATGGCTGCCATATCTTTTGCATCGCCGCTGTTTAATCCGAAGATTATCTTGTTACGAGCGTTGGCATCAATACCTGCACGAATGTTGGGAGGTAGTTGGTCACGATACTGGTGTGCCATGGTGATGCCCAGTCCCAGACCGCGTGCTTGAGCAAGCGCATCAGACAGGTCGGTGGGCAAGCTTAAGTAATCTTGAAGCTCGTCGATAAATACGCTTACAATGTGCCGCTTTTCAGGCGGAAGATTAGACCTAGAGAGGGCGAGCGTCCATGTTAGTCCAACAATAAGGCTGCCCAGTAGTCGGGCACTCTCCGCCCCAATTACTCCCTTATTGAGTGGCACTAGTACAATGCGGCGTTTGTAGAATAAATCCGTCAGATTAAACTTAGGATCGCTTTGGCCCAGTACATTTCGCAGTCCGGGACGAAGAAGGAACTGACGCATTTTGTTCATTACCGGCCCGATCTCCTGACGACGCTCAGTATCCTTCATAGCTTCAAAGCTATCCCAAAAAGGTTTTAGGGCAATTTTGTCCTTCACCTTGCTGGTAATTTTGTGACGAAAGGCATCATCCGTGAGCAGGGCGGGTAGCCATAGCAGGGATGCACCTTTGGATTCTGCCAGTGTAAGCAAAGCCGCGCTTAATATATCCTGACTGCGGATACCCCAGTTTTCGGCAAAGATTTCTTTCAGAACAGCCAAAACAGCGTCCGCAATAAGCGTCGGGTTACGGTGGTTTTTGAAAGCAAAGGGATTGAATCCAACCGGACAGGGATCGGAAGGGTCGATGACAACAACCTCATCCCTGCGTGATTCAGGAATGCTGGCTAAGATGTCATTTACGAGGTCGGCCTTGGGGTCAATCAGAAGCACACTGCGTCCGGCGTTGATGTCCGCTAAAGCAAGGTGCAGCATGGTTGTGGACTTGCCTGTGCCGGTGGGGCCGAGCAGGATGGTGTGCTCCAAACTGTCCTTTGGCGAAATACTCAGTTCAACACGATCTGCGACACCTGTGCTAATGGCAAAGGTACGAACCTGAGCGGAACTTACGGGATTTTTATACCATTCAGGCGGTGGCAAGGCCTTTGGGTGCAAACCGGCTGTTCCGGCGAGTTCCTTATCTCCCGCCGGAAGCAGCAGAAAATGTGCCAGTTCCTTTGCGGACATTCTGAGGGGAAAACACCACGGTACATATGCTTCATTAATATTGACGGGGTTCTCAGTTTTGGTGTAGATACGGACGCCTGCCGACTCTAAGGTTTTCAGCGCACACAAAACATCGTTGATACGCCCAAAAGCGTTTTTGCCGGAAGAGCCTATACGGATGGCAGTGCAAAAGCCGTGTTGCTGAAATTTTTCTTTAATAGAACTGCGGCTCTCAGGCGATGCCTGACCGGCATTGCCCCAAATAACCTGAAACCATGAGGCGTGCGGGTTGGGCAACTGTTTCGGCACATCCGACGGTGCGAATGACGGGCCGAATACAATCTGCAGTACGGTTTCTTCTTCTCTATGGTTGGAAGCCATAGCCGCCAATCCGGCCCGGATGACTGACAGGGCTATGTCTGTTTTGAGGGACAACTGCGGGCGGGATATTTTCAGCTGCTTGGCCGTGTTAACGGTTCTCCGCGCATCCTCCGGTACGCTTTGAAATTGAACTCGTCCGTGCGTGCGAAAAACAGCCTGTATCTTATTTATGTAACTTTTATCAGCACCGAGCAGATGACACACCCTACCGCCATAAGCTCTTGTTTCCCATATAACCGGGCCGCGTGGAATAATAGATGCAAGGTGGGATAAAAGCTCGTAGACGGTTTCTAGCTCAAACGGTCGATGCCAAATAACCTCTTTCCAACACATCTCTTTAATTTGCCGCTTCATAATGCCCACCCCCTTCTTGATATTTTTTTGTTTGTCCAAAAGTGAAAAAGCAAAGCAAATGCCGGCAGAAATAATCGCCAAGATAATCTATACCCACCGGATGTGCATAAAATTGCGTACACTTAAATGCAGGGAAAAAGCAGTCAGGGTGAAAAGGCCAGCAAATTCCAGTATGCGGATAGCGAACATTTTTGGCTAGGTCTCCGTGCATTATTTTTTCCTCCCGCGTACATTCGGAACGGGATAACCCGGTATCTCGATATCTGATTCAATTTGATTACTATTCCCCCAAGCGTCCCAACCGGGTTGGTGACGGCGGGCAAACAACTCAAGGTATGGGCCGGGCGAGACACGTTCAATGATGGCATACTGTTCTTCTGGTTTATGACTGTGATCCTGCACCGGGGCGAACAGCCAATTGGGCTGGGCACGAAATAGAACGGGTGCTTTGCCTCGTGTGCCAAACAAGACAAATTCCGCTGCATTTCTCAAATAATTACCTAGTCCCATACGAGGTTTAATCCAAATGAAAATTGAACGCGGTGTGAAGCCCCATGCCTCCAGAACGTCATAGCCGTGACGCAGGGTGGCAGCAGTACACCATAACCAGCAGTGCGCATCCGGCTCGGCAAGATCGGCTACTGGCATGGCTTTAATGCTGTCTAAATTCATCAGACTATAATGCATGGCCGCACCACGCGCGCCCTTCTGGTTCAAATCCCAGGGCGGGTCAGCTAGGATGGTTTTGTATAGCTTTTTTGGTTTGTTAGTTTCCATAAAAATCTTCCTTTCTTTGTGGGCTTTTGTATTGTCGACATTAAAACTCAGACCGTTTGTCTTTGTGAAAAATAAGCGTTTTGAACTTTTCGAGCGATGCGACAGCCACTAACAGTGGTGGACAGGCGAATAGAACAACATAAAAAACGCTGTTGTAAAGTGTTCGGCTTATGTTTTTTTTAATCGTAATAGTTACTCCAATTCTTATTAGAAGGTAGGGTTTACCACCGGTTTCGATTCCTCCATACACGAAAACTTATAATGATTGCGATGACAACGATCGCCAGCAGTGCAAGTACCCACCAAACCTCCAGCAGTAACTGAGCGCTTATGTAGATTAGAATGGCCGCAAAAAAGAAGCTTAGCACTGCTGCCATGATTTTATTTATCACTTGCAACACCCCCTTGATATTTGGGATTGATAGGTTTCCAACTAAGTTTCCTATCCTTATAATGCAGAGATTTCTTGCTGGTCTGGAGCAAGAAGTTTCGGATATTGAAACATCATGGCGGAAAATACCCTTTTTACCCCATTAAGACTCACCATTTTGTAAAACCTCTATCAATGTGGAAATATCTACACCAATCAACTCCAATTTTGTCTTGCCTTCACTCTTGTCGCAAATCGTGTGGGAAATCTATCATTTGTCATAAAATATTTTTATAAATTTTACTATTTATTTACTTTTAATTTTTTTATAAACTTTATACTGCTCTATGATACCTTCTGAATCATATTGATTTTATCAAAGAATACAGTCCAATCAATTTGTGTTACATCACCTAATTGCATAGTGTGTGGATAGTTCTTCATTGCTACCTGTATAGCATATTTATCAATCTCTGAAGCATAATATTGGTTATATATTTTCCCTGCCTTTTCAAGTGCAACCTGACCGCATGATATGCCATCAAAAAGACTAAGAACTGTATGTAAATATGTATTTGGAATGAAACTTAATATATGTGCTATTACATCTGCTGTCCAACCATTACCCAGCGCTTCATATCTTTTTGTTTTACACAAACATGAAGTATAATCATCTGGAACTGTTTGCAGTCTTTCTACTTCAATTGGTGTAAATTGCCTAATTCTATAATCTTTATCTAAAATACCATTACATTCAGTACGTCTTACAGTAAATGCCTTGCCATCATTACTTACAGAACATGTGAATTGTTTGCTTGATCTTAATTGCATAGCGGTTATAGGATTTATTTCTTTATTTACTTTACCTGCATCATAATTTGTGTACTCTTGCCTATACAATGGTAAAAAAGTATGTTCTATATCTTCCTGTAAAATATCATTTAATGCTATATTTTTATTGTTTGGTATAGTAATATTGGGAATATTAGTCCAATAAAGTCTTTTTCTTTTCTGTGCTGATACCAATGCTGAATTAATTTCTATAGGTTCAACACCCATATATTTACTGATAATATCTTGGTACTCTTTTTTCATCTTTACATTTTCAAGAAGAAAGTACCTCGGTTTAAGCGTTTCCAATGCTTTAACATAATTAAAAAATAACTTGCTTCTTGGGTCAAGAAAATTCAATTGCTTTCCTGCACTGCTAAAGCCTTGACACGGGCTTCCCCCTAATAATAAATCAATCATTTCAACCTCACTTTCTGTGTATTTTTCACTAAATACACCAAATATTAAATTTATATTACAAGTAAGAATGTTTGTCTTATCTATTTCCGGCAAGGATACGCTGAGCCTCCGCAGACGAGACATCCAGGAGAGTAACTTTCCGATTTCGTGCGGCGGCAGACTCTATCAACTTACCGTCAGCGCCGATATCCGGAATATGCCACGGATCATCAAATCCCATCCCAGTTGCTTTGATACGGTTTGCCGGAGTGCCAAGCGAGACCAGCGTATTTTGAACCATGCTTGCCCTTGCGGCGGACAGTTGTAAGCAAAAATGTTTATCTTTTTCTCCGGCTGTCGAGCCAACCAAAAGAGCGGTAAAGTTCGGGTTTTGCTTCATATATTCAGCAACCGGCGTTAAAATCTTTTTTGTTTTTGTCGGATTGATATATTCCGCTGTGTCGCCGATGAATCCGATTTGGCTCTCTCCGAACACAAGCGGTCTCTTGTTGTCGAAGGTCACCGTCGAGGTGCCCGGCAAACTGACGGTCGAAACCTTGGGATAGTCTTTTGTGGAATTATCGTTGCCCGAAAGGGTATCGAGAAAAGTAACTCTGCCACCGGTTTTTTCAATTATTGCTGTCCATATCTGCTTGAGGTTGTTCCTTTGGGTCGGAGATAATTCATCCTGTGGGGCGGCAATGTCACCAAGCCCCAACCATATAATTTTTATATCGCTAAAATCTGGAATGGCATTTCTGTCACTAAGATAACCAGCTACAATATTGGGGTTGGCATCAATAAAACCTGATTCTTGAAAGTTTATAAGTCCCGCCGTTGATAAACCGCTGTCAAGGATAACAATATGTTTGAAACTGCCCTGAGGCACAGATGTGAGCGATCGGCGTGCTACTTCAAGTGCTGCCAGTGTGTCGACTTCAGGGTGGCTGGCTTTTATTGATGAAAGACTTGACAAGATGCTGCGTGCTTGCTTTGTGGCAATTTGCTTGAGCTTTGATTCTGCCAGATCTGATTCAGGCGGATTGACGCGACAGCCTCCCGCAAGCTCAGGGTTGCCATCCAGGGTTACTATGCTGACAAAGCCGTAACTTGAAGTTGCTTCCAGAATCGCTTTTTCTATTTCCGGGCTTGCGAGATTCGGTGCTTTGCTGTTGGCGTGGTTGCCGACGACGATAGCCACGGCCACAGGTGTTTGGCATTCCTCTTTACTACAGGCAGTAAGGGTAATAATAGTAAGCACAAGGAGTAAAGCGACGGTGAATAATGAGTTTTTCATTCTGTTCCCTCCAATATTGGTGATTTGGTGACATTCGCTAATGGCATATTTTCGGATGAATCGGGTTTGCCGGTATGTGGTATAGAGAGAGCTAAAGTTGAAGCCGGATTTCCTAAATGTTCCGCCAGTCGTGCCCTAAAGTAATCGGATAGATAGTACCGCTCGGCCTGGATTGTGTTAAGGGCAGCTTCATACTTGGCTTGATCTTCCTCGCTGAGTCGATTGTAGACTTCGCCATTGGCATATTCAGTTAGGCAAGCCTCCAGCTCTACAATGTTTTCAAACAGATGAAGCCGGTGTATTTCTAATTTATGTATTTTTTGCACCAGCGGGTCTGCTCCGATCCAGGCAAGAAAGAAATTGATAGCTGCTGTGCAGACCGGCAAAAATGTTAAAATAAATACCATTGACATCGCTGCTGGAGAAGAAGCTGCTTGCTGGGATACGGTTCCTGTTCCGCCAATAGATTGCATAAGATTTTCGGTGTAAAACTCAAGGTTCCGGGTTGAAAAGCGTATCCACCAAATGATTCCGACAAGAATTATAAATACGGCGGGTATCAGTATTAGAAATACAGGGTGGACATCAGCCATCTGATCATGCTGCCATCTGAGAAGGCGTGCATAAATAACCGGCAGGAAGTTCAACATCAGGCACATAACCCCAGTAAAAATCATTAAAAAGGCCGGGTTTTGAGCAAGCACATCGGAGAAGATCACATACAAATTGACATAATCTGCGGCGCTGAGCAGTATCATCATCAGAAAAATTACCCAAGGCTTTTCCCACCAGTCGCTCGGTTTTTGGCGTGTCTTAAGCAGTTGAAGCCTTGTTTTGGGATAACGTTCGCTTGTTCCTAGGGCTGTGATACCGGTAGTCGATTGTTTTTTACGAAACATTATTCATCCCCCCATTCCTCTCCATTTCTAATATTTGGTCATCTTTGTGTCGAGAACAATTCCGCTTTTTTGGAGTATTTACAGTCCGAAACAGTTCTCTCGCTTTTGCCAGTTCCTGCTCTGTATCTTCAAGTTCCTTTTTAAAATCTGCCAATTTAAGGTTGGCATCACATTCATCCCCGGCCCACCGGCTTCCGAGATCTCGTATCAGTTTTATGTGTTCCGCTCTCTGAGTGTGTATATCCTCCATAGCAGAGGTCGCCACATCTTCAATCAAATTGTCGAGAGCCGTTGCATTTCCGGCGTCTATATCCCCCTTAAATAGTTTTTTAATGTGCCTGTCCAGTTCTGGTCTGATTTTATACAGCTTTTGCGGTATCTGATATTTCTGTGGATGCAGTCCCGTGTAAGGATTTTTAAAAAAGCCGCTTGTAACTCCAATATCAATAGGCTTATTATCGGTATCAAGTCGTTTCAGTCTGGTAATAAAATTAGGCATCATTTTCATCCTCTCTCATTTTTATGTATGCAGGTGCTTTGGAGTATGAACTCCATCTGTGCTGGCTCATGTATGTGTCTTTTCCGGAAGTATGCAGTTCAGGCGGGGCGGGTTAAGGTTACCTTTACGAAAATATCTCATCATAACACCTCCTTCCATTGCTGAATTGAGAAGCTTACCGGATAAGACCGAGTGTCCTCTGCTTTCTTACTGATACGTTAGAATAAACGTTCGGCTTTTAATTGCATGATGCGCCATTCTAAAAGTTGAGTAGTTTTCTTGCCCATATGGATTCAAAGCCTTCACCTAATGTTTAGGTTTGAGTTCATTTTATATTAAGAAATTTGATATTTCGGAAGTCTGTTCCGCCAAACAAAAAAACACACCACTTTTACGTGATGTGTAATTTTAAAAACTATTCTCTTCATTTAATAAAAGCAACCCATAAAGCCTTATTATGCATAGAAAAACACATCACAAAAAGTGATGTGTTCAGAATGAATTATTCTGTAGAGCAAATGGGGTATTTATATTTTTCTGTAAGAGCTTCACTTGTTTCAAATATTTTTTTCATTATTGCAATTGTGTTTTCATTTGTTATGTTTTTACGCATTATTAATAATTCTTTATAAAGCCTCAAATCATATTCATATCTGCTTTGTTTTTTGTAATAATATGTGTTTTTGCTATTACGATTATAAGAATCTAAACTGAACATCTTTTCTCTGATCAAGAACGCTTTGCTATACCATTCTAAAGCTTTTTCATAATTGCAGATGTTATTATAAACTTCTGCAATTTTAATATATGTAATAACAGTGCTTGGGTGCTCTTTACCTAATGTTTTTTCATATATCACTAATGCTTTATTATACCATTCCAGCGATGATTCATGGTTACCTTGACTGTTATAAACATCCGCAATTTTTTCATAAGTGTTTGCGGTTTGGGTGTGCTCATAACCATAAGCTCTTTCACATATTATTATAGCCTTATTACTTAATTCCAATGCCTTCTTATACCTATCATCTTCATAATAAATTTTTATGCAGTTATTATAATTATTTGAATAATTATGGTGATGATAGCCATGTTCTTCATAACATTCCACGTTATCACGAAGCAATTCGCAGGTTTTCAGATCTTCAACATCTTCACAATAGACTTTTGCCAAGGCATTATATATAACAGCAATATTGGGGTGCTGATCGCTAAAAATCTTTTTACTTATTTCCAGTGCTTTATTATATATCTCTAATGCTACAAAATAATTTCTCATTATTAAATAGCACATTCCCATGTTATTATAACAAGAGATTAATCTAATTTTGCTTGCACCAAATTTACCTCGAAATATAAAACTTGCTTTTTCTGTCCAATGCAAAGCATTACTGTAATCTGCTATGAATAAATAAATTTGTCCGATGTTATAATAAATTAAAGCTGTATTTGAATGTTTTTGGCCAAATACTCTTTCGCTTATTTCCAAGGCTTTATTAAGCCATACTAAAGCCTTCTCGTATTCGCTTTGTTTTCCATAAACCAACCCAATTCTATTATAAATATTGGCTACAATCGGGCGTTCTTCGCCAATAATTATTTTTCTGATATCTAATTCTTTTTCATAACAAAAGATAGCATTATTAAATAAATAATTTTTCTCTAAAAACACAGCAACACTATTGCAAAACTTTGCGTATTTAATAGTATTATTATCTATTCGTTTTATAGCCTCAAATGCTAAATCACATAGTTGCATATCCAGTTGCTCTTCTGTTTTTTCCGTTTGTTTCTTTACAGAATTAACATAAACCTTGCAATTTTCCATATTAGGTTTTGTCTTCCTATAAACAACATCACAGATAACAGGATGAAGTGAAAGAATTTTTGTGTCTTCATTAATCTTAAGCCAACCGCGCTTATTTAAATCGTTTATTACTTTATTATCCTTTAAACCTAATAATTCTTTAAATAAAGCTCTTTCAATTCCACCCGCAGGTACTAACGTCATATTCATTAATATATATTTATGTTCTTCATCCAAGTCAGCTATATCAAACACAGAATTAATCCAATCCGTCATTGTTTTGGAAGCTACATTGTTGTAAGCATCGACTTGTTCAGATATCCCGACATTTAAACCTTTTTCTTTAAATTTTCTCAGAAAATCAGCCGGCTTCATATCGCTGCAATTTAATGACTTGGCGATTAACTCAACTGTAAGTGTATGGTAATCCACGATCTCTAATATTTCTTCTATTGCTTTAATATCCTCGGCACAAATATTCTTTGTTTTATAGTACTCATAAAACAATTCCAATATTAACTCTTTGCTTAGCCTTTTAACTACAATATCATTGCTTGAATAATTCCTTGTAGTAAACATAATTCTAAATTTTCCTCTGGTAGTAAAATCGTTATATTGCGGCTGTTCTTGTTCTATATTAACATTAAAGTTGTCAATTACAATAAGCGTTTTTCCATCGTATTCTTCTTCGTTTGATAAAAGCATCATCTTTCTCGTATATCTGTCTTCTACGGTTTCTTTTTCTTCAGAAATATAGTTAATAAACTCAAAATCAGATATGGTTTGAATTAAGTTATTATGATAGCTTGCTATATATACTCTGTTATATTCATCTCTTTTTATATTGGCGTATTTAACCGCAAGTTCAGATTTACCATATCCACCTATGCCACACAGTCTTACAACTCTGCTGCCACTGTCAAACAGCTCATCTATCTTGGACAGTTCTTCAGGTCTTTCTTTAAAAAAAGGGATTGCCTCACCGCATTTATTTATTAATTGAATCTTCTTCGGTTCGGTCATTTTTATCAGTTTGTTAATATCTTTTCTTAGTTCCTCTATATTTTGATATCTTTCTTTTGTATATGCCTTTAATCCTTTTGATATTATGTTATTACATAGTTTTATAGCCGAGTATTGCACATCTTTACAATAATCGGATTCACTGCTTAATTCCCAGTTTTTTGGGTTTATTCTATCCGTATATATTTGCACCCTATCTTTTAAGAGTGTAAACATTACAGATACAACGGAGAACAAATCTGTCTTATATGAAATATTTTCTATAGCCTTATTTATTACCTCAGGCGCAGTATATCCTACTTTGATCGAATAGTATAATTCATTTCTATTTCCCGCTTCAATGTCCCAAACGCTGTTATAATCTATAATTGCCACTTTTTCAAAATCCTTTTCACGGCCTAAGTTTGTTTCATTTTCAAATACAAATATATTGTCTGGAGCTATATCCAAATGCAAAATTCCTTCATTGTGAAATGCCTCCAATGAAGTTAATAAATCATCTATAAGTATAGCGATTGAATGGAGTGAGGTTAATTTGTTATATCTCTTTCTGCTTTCAAGAATATTTTTAAGTGTTGTTCCGTTGGCTGCGTCAAGCACAATGTATTTCGTTCCGTTAGCTGAATAAATATCCCTGTTTCCCATTATCGAATTCGGATATTTATTTAATAGCTTTACTTGAATTTTATTGCCTTTTTCAAAACTTGTTTGTTGTTTTTCAAATATTTGCTTGGCATCTTCCGTCCCTGCTTCGCTTATATTTTTATCTATAGTTATATCGCCGTCTTCATTCCTAATAAAATAATTTTTATCAGAATACGGAAACAGCTCCTTTATGATTACATTATGTTCGCCGCCCTGGTTATCTTTATAACAGGCGTTATATGCTATTGCGTTTCCACCACGCCCCGCTTCGCATATTATGCAATATTGCGTCTCGCCTAATTTGATAGTCCTTATATTGCAATTAACGATAGATTTTCTTTTATCATCTATAATCAATCATTTTCACACCCTTATATCTTTTGTGGCCTTTTAAAAATCACATTGATGATTTTACTAATCTCTTCATGTATAAACGCTTCTTCATCCATAGAAAGCAGGGCTTTTAATATTATTGCATCCTTCTCTCTTCTTGGATCTAAAAGTGGCATATTACACTCTGAAAGCATATCATCAATCTCATCCCGAATTCTTTCAATGTCTTGAGATTCACAAGCATCAGGATTTGCGGCGAGAAAAGCTATGATAAGTGCCGTTCTTGATGCGTTTTCTCTTCCATTGTACATGTCATCAATGCTTGTTGAATTAGGCCAGTATTTTTTAATGTTTCTTTGAAAGGGTGTTAATTCACTCGTTTTTCGATTTAACGGAACGGATAACTGAAATTCTTCCTCTTTTATTGTTTCAAAACTTTCTTTTGTATCATCGGGAAATCCATCCGGTCTTATTTTATCAATCATATCTTTAAAAATATTTAACCTTGTAACGCTAATTTGGTTAAAATATTCAGCATTCTGATTTAAGAAATTATCCAAATCATTTTCGCTTTCGATATTTGGGATTTCTTTGGCATTTCTCATTGTATAATTTGATGTATCACTGATTCCAGTAGTATCACATATTAAAATTTTATAATTTACTAATAATTTTATGTAATCAATAATTTTTATTTTGTTTTTCAAACAATAGAAAAATATAAGTTCGCTGGCTTCATTAAAGTGCAGCCAATTTTCTTGAGCAGCCTTGGTTAGAAATTCTTCTGCTTCTTTCAAACTTAAATTAAGCGCTAAACAAATCAGAAACAAGTTGCTTCTGTCCGGCATTCTATCTCCTTTTAGCCAGTTTGCGACATTTCTTCTCCAGCCGTCTCTTCTTTTTTCTCGTTCTTCTTTATCTTCTATATTTGAGGATAAATCCATGAATGTTCTTTTGAACTCTTCTTCGCTTATCTCTTTCAGCTCAAGCCATTTCCCTAATTCCTTATTAAATTCTCTAAATTCATAGTCGCTTAAAAAATTAACAAACTCTTCTGCCGATAACCTTGACCGCTCAATTATTTGTTGAAATCCGCTATTTCCAAAATATGTTCTATATTCTTCTTTTTCCATCTTAAAAGCCCCCAATTATAATAATTAGAATTATGACATTCGACCTATAGTTTTCATCGTGTAAAAATTTTGGAATTGAGCAATATCGACAAATTAATATTTATATTTCCAGCGCCAAGCAATATCCGAATGCTGCTGCGGCAAAAAAACAGAAAGGTAGTAATACTTAACGTTGCATGCACAAGCTCAAATTATCCTTGCAAATTTGTGCAACTAAATGAACAGCAGAATATTTTATCAACCGTGCGAACGGCCTTTAGGTTCGGCAAGCAGCCCATCAATATAGGCTGAAATCAGTTTGCACTTGTCTTCGTCAAGCCGTTCAAGTTTATCCAGGAGTTTCGCTTTTTCCGGTGAGGTGGTTATTGTTTCGCATATTTCCGGTGTGCTGTATCCGAACGCCCGCAGTATATCTTTAATTCCGTATATATTGCAAAGCAGCAAAAGACTGTCGGCATCAGGCTGGCTGTGACCGCTTTCCCAACCGTACAACGTTTTTGGGCTGACCGTTCTATCGTAGAGGCTCAGCCTCTTAACAACCTCGGTTGCGGATAAGCCGGTTTTTTGCCGAGACTCTTTTAATACTTTGGCGATTTCGTCCTTGGTTTTCACAGTACCACCCCCTTAGTTTCAATTCTATTATAATATGAATTTTGAAGAAGGTCAATAAAAATTCTTCAAATTGAGAAATATTCCGTTGACATTCTTCGTATTTAAGATTATAATATAGTTAATATCTTCACATTGAAGAAATGGGGGCGTGCATATGACATGTTTTTCTAATAGTATAATTGCACAGTACATAAAAGATAAAAATATCTCAATTGATGAAATTTCCAAATGCACAAATATCTCGAAAAACATCCTGAAAAGATCCTTGTGCGATTTAAGCCGTCCGCTCCGAGCCAATGAGTTTCTTGATATCTGTGCATATATTCAACTGGACACTAAAGACCTCTACATATGGTGCGAATCAGAGCGAGTCAACAAATAATACAAAGTCTTTTTTTGTGATCAACCACGAACCACATAACGCTAATTAAGTAAAATAATTTGCGTTTGCAGATACAAAGAAAGCACCGGCTAAAATAGAAATATTAAAGGGGAAATGAACATGCAAACAGTTTATGGAATTTTAGGTATCGCTGTGTTAATCGGCATAGGAATAGTGTGGTACAAAATCAAAGCAATAATATGGAAAAATATAAATCAAAAACTGTTTTACCGTGCGGAACATAAGGAAGCCGAACAACTTCAAAAACCGATTTCTTTTATATCAGATCTATCCGCTGAAGAGATTATGAATGCGCTGAAAGGGCATATTGCTATCGGTGTGCCACAAGCAGTAAAACCAGCTGTCTATTGTATCGGAGAAGATAACAACACCGTTACATATGCGTGTGGTAACAAGGTTTTCCCCAGGCAGTTTATTGTAAAAATATCGCTTTTGAACAAGACTGAACACACGGAAGTTGATTTTCAGATAACAAATTGGACTGAATCGGACGGCATGGTTCAGAGGCAGGACGAAATGAGAAACATACGCAAACAATTTATTACCGCCATGGAAGCACTAAGTGCGGTACAAAAATAAATAATTTAGGAGAGTGCAAAAAATGAAAAACAAAAAAACAGTTCTTTTGGTTGTCGGCATCATTACATTGCTATGGGGTATTATTTGGGGGAAAGTCGGATTCTACCCTAGGGAAGACCCATTTGTCATCGGTCTGTATATTTGCGGGGCGATTTGTCTATTTATTTATAGCAAAATCAAAAATAAGGAGAAACGGGAAGAAAAATAACTTATCACCTTCTCAAACACAAAACAAACCGTTTCATTATACAAGCCCGCTACCTTTTTTATGTTGGAATCTTAATAGCAGGTGTAGTTTCAAATTTTATTGGGCAAACAATAGAAAACAAAAAATGATAATGACGAGAATAAAAAGGTAAATAATGGTTTAAGAGAGGACGGGATATTATGAACTGGATAGGCACTAAAGGTAAAAAGGTATATGCCATTATTCTATGCATTGCAATGTGTTTTGTAATCACCTCTTGTGCAAAGGATGAGGCCGTTAAGGAATTTCTTACTCTTTCAAGTGATATTAAGCAACTCCAAAACTATATTTCGCAAAAAATTGCAAAGGAAAAAATCTTATTATCTGAGACAAATGCTAAAGATTTATTTGACCCAAATTTATTGGATCAGATGCAAAGTGAATTTGATTCTGTAAAGCAATTTTCGGCAGATATACCGCAAATTGCTTCTGATACAGCGGCTATTAAGCAGCAAATTCAGGTCTTAACAACATTAAAAGGCAAGTTACAAAAGCAATCCGACTCTCTTGACAATATCACTTCGGCCATAAAGGCAAGCAAGCAAAAGCTAAGTGATAAAATAGCTGCTGATAAAGAATCAGAAATTAAGCAAAAAATCGTGTCACAAGATACACACATAATCACAGCTACAGATGGTAACGGAAATAAAGTAAAAGTGACAATGAAAATAGGAAAATGGATAAAAAGTGCTGAAAAGGATCTTGTAGAAGCTGCGTGGAAAAACGTCGGGGGAACTGGGTCAATGCCGTTGGTAGCAAAAACATATTCGGATGATACTGGTTATAACAACTTATATTTCAATGCTACTAACGCCGCTTTTGTATTTGGAACTGTTGAGATTGAAAATATGACTCCAGACTTTCCTGCATCAAACTTCAATAGTCCTGGTGGTGTTGATGTGTGCCTATGGGGGTCTGAAATAAGCGGTAAAATTACAGCAGCAGGGTGTCAATATAGTGGCACAACCAAATGCAAAATAAAACCATTTTACTTTATTGAGGCATCTATGTCATCAAATAAGTGGGGGCCAGTACCATATGTCATAGGAATTGATAATGTGTTTACCCCGAAATTCCCAGAAGGAGATCCGCTTTTAGATGAACATCTCTTTCAAATAGAGGTAAATCGTGCAATTACATCGGGGGATACAAAGTTTAAAACAAGTAAATCATGGTAGCCAATAAAACCAACTTATTCCGTTAATTTTCGCCCTTTATCCCTATCAAAACCATGAATTTATGTCATAAAAGATGTGGTTTATGCGGCAAAAAATATTCGCCAAGGGGTGAGGGCATGAGGCGTCTCGGGTATTCTCATTATTAACAGCGTTATCAGCCTTGGTTTGTTTTGCCTTTTGTTTTTAATAAATTAGTTAAATGCAAATGTAATAATTATCTACTATATATCCAACAGGGCGTTACAACCAAACAATATCTTATATTAAGGCAGACAGTAATGACAGCATTAAAATCTATGAAAACTCCAGTGCAGTGAAACCATTATATAGCTTAAAAAGGCAATAGTAAAAATCAAAAGTCCACAGTATTTATCTGAATTATAAATTAAAAATACAAAACAAGGAAGAAAGGAGCGTATTGATATAGGTATTTTGGACTATCTATATCATACAGGCTTGTTATGAAAAAGAATATTTTAAAACGGATTTATTCCAATATTTGTGCGATGTTAGTATTGGGAATCGTATTACTTGGATTAACGGCATGCTCATCATGGGAAAAATATTATGAAGTAACTATAACCCTAGCAGAAAGTAACAATGTATCACAGCAGGAACTCGAAGCTACTGTATCGGTTCTGAAAAATCGATTTGACGACATGAAAATTACAAAAAAGGATATAAGCATTGACTCAGACATTTATGCAATTACTGTCCGTTTTGCTACTCCTTACGAAATTAGCAAGGCAACCGCTATTGTTGCGAAATTATGTACTATGTCAAAACTTTCTTTTAAAGATGAGAATGGAAAAGTAGTTCTTGATGGCAAGGATGTTAAAGAAGCGAAGAGTTTGAAAAAAGAAAACAATTATACTGTTGATTTAAAACTGACTGCAGAAGGCTCAATAAAATTTAACAAAGCTACAGAAAACAATATTGGAAAGACCATCACCATCAGCATTGATGATGTTATCTTGATGAGTCCTAAAATCGAAGGAGCAATAACCGGTGACTCCATCAGTATTAATTTACGTCCCGATTCAACAGCCGACTATGCTAAATCGCTTGCTGAACAAATTGATGCTGGAGCTTTGCCATATGCACTTAAGGCTGGAATTATTAAGCAAGTTGATGGAATTGATGGAAGCGTAAAGGTTACATCTACTGCAAAGCTTGATATTGTCGGAATGTGGAGGGATGTAGACGGAACAATACGCATATTCAGCGAAAATGGGACTTGCAAAAATGTGGCAGGGATTGATATTGGCGGATCGGCACCTACATATACTCTGTCGGAAAAGAAGGATTCAAATGGGTACTATTTACTTAATGTAGAGCAAGGTGGTTACAACCAAACAACATTTTATGTTAAGGCAGACAGTAACGACAGTATCAAAATCTATGAAAGCTCCAGTGCAACGAAACCTTTATATAGCTTAAAAAGGCAATAATGTGAATTCCTGTGCGTAAACAGAATAAAAAAGCACCGAGTACATACAAAGACTATATTGTGAACGGGGTTTATGAAAATGAAACAAAGGTTACAAGGGATTATCATCGGCATCGTTATTACTTCGTTACTCACGGGTGGGCTTGTATTCGCAAAACAGGGAGCAGAAACAATTCAAGCAATGTACAGCGACATTAAAATCTACATCGACGGTGTGAAGGCCGACCCGCAGGACGCAACCGGAGCAGCTGTGGAGCCGTTTATTTATAACGGAACGACATACCTGCCCGTGCGCGGCGTTGCCAACGCACTAGGGAAAAGCGTGTATTGGGACGGTGACACGCAGAGCATCTATTTGGGGGTAAATCCGAAAGAGAAACAATATCTGCTTGATGTATGTCCGCCATATGAAGCCATTGGGGTTAGGTTTTATACAACAAAAGACGGTACAAGTGTTAGTATGGCAGGTAAAAAATATACAAATGGATTTGTAACTGAGTTTACTAATACTTCATTGTATAATTTGGATGGGAAATATACCGAGATGAATTTTGATTACGGGCACATAGATGGCGCAGGTATGTCACAACATAATGAGAAGTTTCAAGTATTTCTTGATGGGAATTTGGTAAATGAAATTGAATTGAACCCCGAAATGCTTGTAAAAAATGTCACAATTTCGTTAAAGCATGCTTTGCAGATGAAAATTAAATATCAAGACGGCTATGATGGGCGTTACGCATTGGCAAATATAACAATTAAATAGATGTTTGGGGTAGGTGGACTAAATTTTACGATTACCGCAAATTAGGCTACTAAAATTAAAACGACGTGTGGGTTATAAATCTATAATTCTTTAGTAAATAAAAGCGGCAGGGGTATCTTGACCTGCCGCTTTTATAATAAAGTTTTGTATTTAATTTATCGCATGAATACATATCCCGGAAGGTATAAGAGATGAGAGCTGTAAATTCACCTGAATATCCCCGAAACTTCAATGTCCTTAAATCATTGACACCAATTACCATCAGCTGGTATTCTTATGTTAAGACATTAACATAAGGTCTTTCTGCGTCGTAATAACGCGAGGACAATAAGGTGATGATGAAGATAATATCTAGAAAAAATTACAAGGTTGGTATTGGAGTAATAGCTCTGGCAATAGTGATTAGCCTTGCTATGTGGGCGTCGTATGCCCACGGCGAGCAAGTCGGCGGTGCGCCTGAAAGCGGATCAACCTCGTATATCAAGTCGCTATATACAGCTTTACAAACGGCTGGTTATGGTAGTGATATAAATACGCCAAATTGGGGTACATATTGGAATCGCATATCGACCTCGGCTCAATGGACGCCAAGTGGAACGGCAACGGCTGCGGATGTTGCCAGCGGCAAAACTTTTTATGGCACTAATCGCACTCAACAAACTGGTACCCAACCGACTCCAGGTGTCTGTCCAACTCAGGCGTATCACGACAGTTATGGTGCGCCAGTAACGCAGACAACCAACTGTACTAATACTCTCACTTGGACAGTACCATCTGGTAGTATCGCTGGTACCGAAAAGCAAGACCCTCGATCTGGCCTTATCTGGAGCAATGCGATAGTCAACACCGCTGGTACGGCTACTTTTAGCCCGACAACTAATACCGCATTCAGTTGGGACGCATCACATGCTAACAATATCGCTGTCGGTAACAAGACCGCAATTACTTTGTGCTCTGCTATGGGCAACGGCTGGCGTCTGCCGGCTCAAAAGGAGTTGATGCAAGCTTACATAGATGGATCGAACTTTAATTTGAGCCAGCCGGGCAACTACTTTTGGTCGGCGACGGAGTTCAGTAGCACGGCTGCGTGGACCGCGTACCTCAGCTCTGGCAACACGTACTACAATACCAAGACGACTACTTACCAAGTGCGCTGTGTTAGGTAGTGAAATTGGGTTATTCAATTATTTAATCATTATAAAATTTAGAGAAAAGCTATAGCGTCATAGCATCACTAGGCGTATAGTTAAGGACAGCCCCAATGGCTCGCTATGAACACCTACCAATTTTTAAAGAAATATACGATCTCAATCTGTATTTCTATCAAGTATCGAGAGGTTTTCCAAAAGATATCAAATACGGTCTGGCCCAGGAAATTCGGATTCTTCTGACGTTTACGCTTGATCAAGTTATCTCGGCCAATAGTGACAAGAATAAATTACCATACTTAAGTAAGGCCGAAAAGAGCCTAGAGATAATTAAAGTAAAGGTCAGGATGCTCTATGATCTGAAGACGATAAAGTTACAACGTTACGAATTCATAAGTACAACTTTAATAAATATATCCAAGCAATTTACCGCTTGGAAAAATTGGAGCGAAAACGGCAGGAGTTAGAGCCGTCGGATTTGATTCGTCTATTTGACGGGATCTTTTGCCTCACTACGGCTACCGCTCCCCAACTCTTCGTGAGTTGAGGAATGACTCAATTTCTCTCTACCTCGCTTGACGGGGATGAGAGGATGTGAACGACAGCTATGGCCTTTACTTACCGAATATGTAAACGACAAGTCGGTAGCAGGATTTGAGCCAGCCGGGCAACAACTTTTGGTCGGCGACGGAGAACAGTAGCACGAATGCGTGGAACGCGAACCTCAGCAATGGCAACACGAACAACAATACCAAGACGAATACAAACCAAGTGCGCTGTGTTAGGTAATGAGGCCTGCCGTTTTCGACTCAATTTATTATTTTACTATTTACTATTATGGAAACCTATTTTACATTTAATAACCTATACAAAGCCTATTTAGATTGTCGTAAGCGAAAAATTAAAACGCTAAATCATTTGCGCTTTTTTGAGAATTTGGAAGAGAATCTATTAGAATTGGAAAAGGAGTTGCAGACCAGGACATATCGACCAGGCCAATCGATAGTTTTTATTGTCGATAAGCCCAAAGTACGGGAGATCTTTGCAGCGGGGTTTAGAGATCGTGTTGTGCATCACTTGCTTTATAACTACATGTCGCCCAAGTTTGAGCGAATTTTCATCTATGACTCTTGGGCCTGCCGTAAGGGTAAGGGTACACACCGAGCGGTTACGCGACTACAGGACTTTACAGCTAAGACCCAGAGGCTGAGCGAGGGTCAGCAATTCTATTTAAAGATGGATATCAAAAGCTACTTTACAACCATCGATCAGTCGATACTATATAGTATGATTGCCAAAAAAATAAAAAGCGACGAGATACTTTGGTTGACTAGGACAATAGTGTTTCACGATTGTGCAAGAGATATTCCGCCTAAAGTTCAAGGTCGACAGGCTCTTTTTGATAAATTGCCAAAAGATAAGTCACTTTTCACAGTACCGAGAGGGAGGGGCCTGCCGATTGGCAACTTAACATCACAGTTCTTTGCTAACATTTATCTCAATGAGCTTGATCAATTCGTTAAGCACGAGTTAGGGGTTAAGTTCTATCTACGCTATGTCGACGACTTCTTGATTATTGGCAAGAGCCAGCCTGATTTGATATCTATAAAAGATGAGATAAATAAGTTTGTTACCGGTAGGCTTGGTTTAGTAGCGCATCCGAAAAAACAATTTATAAGACCAATCCGTGACGGTATTGATTTTTTAGGTTATATTATCAGACCAGAGTATTTATTAGTACGAAAACGAATTGTTGGCGATTGGAGGTATAAGATGAAAACTTTAGCTATAAATAATCCCTCGAGGGGCCTTAAAGTAATGGCTTCTTATGAGGCGCACGCCCAGCTTGGCAACTGTCATTATCTGACTGCTAAAAATAGGGTAGCTTGGTTATCACTGTGCGCGAAAATCTCAGATTTATAATAATTATATTCGATATCCACACTATTGTTGCTTTAAAACATATTTTTTGATTAAATAGACGTGAGCATGATAACAAATAAGTCCACGCACAAAGCATTAAGGATAGTTGGGAGGGTCAGTGCAACCGCTCGGAGTGGTTTCTGGCGTTCTCGGCTATTTTTGCTTGGTCTTGTCGCCGCGATAGCGGTTATTCTGATATTTATCTTTTTTGTCAGTAAATTATTTGCGACGAGTATCGTGCCCGTGGCAGAATCAAGCACCGCCACGGTAATTAATACCAACCAGCAGATATTATTTGATTCATCGACGCATCACGCCAATGTAACAATCGACTATGTCACTAGACAGATGACAGGCTATGGCTGGAGCACCGAAATAGGTTGGATTTATTTTGGCGGTGGCGTCGAAAATCCTGATGGCCCAGTAATTGCGGATATCCACGGAGCTCTTAGCGGAAAAGCAAAAGTATTAGACACTGGCAATCTGATTGATTTTAATGCCAGTCCGACTGGCGCTAATGTGACCATAGCCTCAGGCACTGGGGCTTTTAGTGGTTTTGCCTGGAGCCAAGATTTAGGTTGGATAAACTTTAGTGGCGTATCAGTCCCTGGGTTTTATTTAGATGTTCTACCACCTGACAATCCTAGTACTGTGACAGCTGTCAGCAGCCCTGGTGGAGCAACGCTAACATCTGGTAATTATTATAATTATCCAGCTGTGTCGTTTAGCTGGACTGCGCCTGCCGATAACGCCGAAGTAGCTACGCCAACGGGTGTGGCTGGGTATTATGTTTACTTTGGCACTGACATAACGGCTAACCCATATACTGCTGGTAATTATCAAACGGGTACAAGCGCCACCTTGCCGGTCAATCCGGTTAATGATGGGCTAACATACTATCTTCGAATGCAGACCGTTGATGTTGCCGGAAATCGCAGCGCCTCAATAACTTTATTCAACTATGAATATGATATAACCAAACCAACCAATCCCGCCTATATAACCGTTTCGCCAGTTGGCTGGTCAACCACTAATAGCTTCAGCTTTAATTGGCCGGACGGCTTCGATAGCGGCACCGGCGCATCCGGTATAGCCGGCTATCAATATAAGCGTGGCGGCGGAGGCGATGACTGGAGTTCTACTGTTTCGAGTCTAAGCGTTGCCAATATCACAGCCTACCAAAATGGTCAGAATGACTTCTATGTGCGCAGTGTTGATGAGGCCGGTAATGTGGCTGACAGTTACACCGGGGTTCATTATTACTACAACGGAGCAGCACCTATTGCGCCGACCAACCTTACAGTCACCCCACCAAATGCTACAGCTAACAGTTTTACCTTCAATTGGGATGAGCCAACATCTGATAGTGGTATTAGGGGCTATTATTATTCCGTAAATGTGCCGCCTACTATAAATAACACGGTCTACACGACCGAGCGTACGACAGACGCTATACCGGCCGCTACTCAACAAGGATTTAATACATTTTATGTTGTGGCTATCGATAACTCTAATCAAGTCAACTGGGGAAATTATGCCGAGGTAACATTCGAATGCAACACTACGGCCCCGGGAATGCCATTAAGAACAGTAATCTCTGACAGTTCAGATCGAAGCACGACTGACTGGGCGCTAACCATTAAGTGGCAAGCGCCTACGACAGGGGCAGCCGACAGGTACTTTGTTTATAGGTCTACTGACGGAACGAACTTTAGTAAGATCGCATCTATTAGCTCTGTCGCCTACACCGATACCGGACTATCGTCCACATCAACCTATTTTTACAAGATAACTGCTGTTGATAATGCCGGTGCTGAATCTGCCTTTTCGTCAACTGTTACAAAAACACCTACCGGTAAATTTAGCGAGCCGCCACTAATAGTAACGGGGCCTGATTTTAAAGCTACCTCCACAACAGCCGTTATTACTTGGTCTACTGATCGATTATCGTCATCATTTGTTTCTTATTCCAAAGATGAATCATATTCTGAGAGCGGCGGCCAGTTAGATAATGTTACATCTCATAAGGTCGTTTTGACCGGACTGGAACCCGGGACTGACTACCGCTTCAAGGTTCAATCACTTGATGAGAATCGTGAGTACGCTGTGACTGATGCTTTTTCTCCTGCCTACAGCTTTAAGACTGATGTTGCTCCTGGTGTATCTGATGTTACAATATCCGATATTAGTCTTACCTCAGCCGTTATTAGCTGGAAGACGACTACCGTAGCGACCTCTGATATTTATTACGGCCTTACTAATAAATATGGGCAACAACTCTCGGATAGTTCCGGTTCCGGTGTCACAAATCACACTGTAATGCTGACAAATCTATCTGATTCTAGCACCTATCATTTCAAGATTATTGGCACCGATACGGATGGTAATAGTTTAGTCTCCGACGACTACAACTTTGATACTCTTATGATGCCGCGCATCTTCAATGTTACCTTTGAGCAACAGCATAATACCGCCACTTCAACCCTAAAAGTATCCTGGGAATCTAATGTTCCGACGACTTCAACAGTGTTAATATATGAAGGGGATTCTACTGATGCCAGAGAGACTTCATTAGCATCTCTGTCTGTTAAACATTCGATTATGGTCTCCGGTCTGAAAGATAATACTTTTTACCGTATGATTGCGGAGGGTAGAGATGCATATGGAAATTTAGCTTTATCTGACACTAATCGTGTGACTACAGCCTATGATACTCGTCCACCGGATGTGTTTAATATTATATGGGTATGCACTTGACTAAGGTTGCGTCTGTTTTGCGATAATATTGTCATAGGTAATCGGTTCTACTTGAACTGCATTTTGCAAAAGCCTATAGAACAACATGCCTCTGCTTTTTGATT
>Ga0247840_10000717_pt1 | contig 67706 bp, 48 predicted proteins | sample LaCruzMarch2015__FD_192404 | JGI IMG/M metagenome (GOLD analysis project Ga0247840, IMG submission 192404) | Freshwater microbial communities from meromictic Lake La Cruz, Castile-La Mancha, Spain - LaCruzMarch2015_17m | ecosystem: Environmental > Aquatic > Freshwater > Lake | place: Spain... | reverse complement strand
ACGAGCCGTATTTTTTATGTTCTGAGTGTATGTAATACTCATACTATTTTCTCCTAATTAAATTTCATAAAATCACTTTGATTTTGCAATCCGCATTTAGAGTCTCAAGGAATTTTTTTATTTCCCATTATTATCAGAAAATTACTCTATTTATGTTCCCATTATAGACAAAAACTACTATTTGAAACTATATTTATTTTTATAATCATTTATCTTGTATTACAAATTCCTAATATCTTTTTAATCGTAGCTTCATAATTTTTAACCGTTATAATCTACTCATAGTTTTGCATGCAATAATTTGCGGCAGATGATCTTAGACCATTTACCTAACATTAATAAGTTTACCACTTTTGTTTCCAAAATTCAACAGTTTCCACTAATATTCCCCACAATAATAAATAGTTTCTATTATTCAAGAATATACCGTAGTGTATATCAATATTTTTTTATGTCTAAATATTTTTTCTCAACGTATTGAAACTAGACCAGGCAGTAGATATACTAATACTGTAAAACATGGTAAACAGTTAAAATGGTAAGCAGTTAAAATGGTTATTAGAAGCTTTATTCAAAGGGATAAGTGCGTCTAATAACCTTTTTTATTTTAGGAACCACAATTCAATTCGATAATGAAAGACTGTAAAAGTTCTGTGAAAATGGAACATTTGCGGTCTTTTTATTATATAAAAAATCATTTTAAAGGAGGTAGAAAAACAATGCGAGAGTTAAATTCGTTGTCATCAGTATGCTACTACGATTCCGGCAAGGAAATCATGCTGAATTGTTATGCCGATACGTTGGTATATCGCAAAGAAGGCAATTCCAGAACACTTGTAGCGATTCGTTTTGGTGGTTATCCTGAACACGTTCGTGGCATGAGTGATGCGATTAATGGCGGTATTAAGCTCGAAGCAATAGTAGGAGATAAAACTATTTATCTTACTACTATGCACAAGCAATACCGCAAAGCATTTTCTCATGATGGCATCTATGCTGAAGCAATGCTAACAGCAAATGATGACAGCCTAGAGGATACGGATGATGACGAGCAAACAAAATGCACTGATAGTGCAAAACGAAAAGCATTTATCTTTTGTGAAGCGGGTAATAAAACAGCCCTTTTCGAAGAAATAGACAAAAAAACCACAGTGCCGTTAATATCGGAGTTTAGAGATTATGTCTTATGTGAATTGGAAAAACAAAAAATTCTGATTCCTCTTGATGTGTTATCGGCAAGTAAAAGTTTTGATGCGTATATGTTAGAGATATACCACGATGAACGAGAGGTCATTGAGATTGTAAACAAAGGGTTATCTTCAAAACAAATTGAAATTCCAAATGCAAATTATGGATTAGGTGGTAGCTTTAATGATGTAAATGGGGTATCACAGTATCTTAAAGAGTTTGGAATTACTATTGCAAACAGAATTAAAAGTTTATTCACCCCGATTTTCGACCCAAGTTGTGAAAGTATTTGCGATAAGCTGAAACGTATAAACGGATGCCTTTACAAAAAAGTGGGGTATTCACTTTATCCTGCACAGCTTGCAGTTGCAGAATCGGTTAAACGAAGGCTTGATAAGTCCAAAACAGCACTTGTTATAGCAGAATGTGGTAGCGGTAAAACAAAAATTGGAGCCTGCGCTCTTGCGGCACATCAAAAAAATAAAAGTTTTAATGTTATTTTATGCCCATCACATGTTGCGAAAAAGTGGGTGCGTGAGATCGGAGAAACTTTGCCTAATACCAATGCTGCAGTTATTCATTCGATTGCTGAGCTTAATAATGTGTATCAGTATTATCTCAAGGGGAGTAAAACAACATATGTTGTAATATCAAAAGAGCGTGCCAGAGATGGGTACATGCATAAACCCGCTGTGAGGTGGAGTAAATCTAAAAGAGCATTTGTATGCCCTGATTGCGGTAAAATTATCGAAATGAAAGTTATTGATGATGGATGCGCATATATGGTAAATGCAAATCAATTTTTCTTTCTGAAAGAAAATGATAAGAATCACAAATGCGAGCATTGTGGTAGTGTGTTATGGACTGTTTTAAATCCAAACTGTCTTGCTTCTGCTAAAGAAGAGTGGATAAAAATCGGTGGTTACGGATATGTTCATAGATATTCTGCACATCAACATCTTGAAAGTGACCGAAAAAAGGACAAAAGTGCAATTACTTTGATATCGAAAATTGCAAATAACCCTGATGGTGTTTATCCTGCGGTTGGTGCATATCGTAGATATTCGTTAAGTAGTTATATTAAAGAGAAAATCCAAAAGGTAAATGGCTTAATCCTAGATGAGTTGCATCAGTATAAAGGCGACAGCGGTCAAGGGGCTGCAATGGCTGAACTTATTGGTGTATCTGATAAGGTTATCGGCATGACTGCTACCTTAATTAATGGTTATTCCAGCGGTATATTTTATCTTTTGTTTCGTATTTCACCAAACTTAATGCTAACAGATGGAAAGGAGTATGACAATCCTACTGTTTTTAATGCAGAGTATGGTGTAACGGAAAGTATTTATGAAATTGATGAAGCAGAATATAACGCAAATTGCAGGAATAAAAAACGAAAGGTAAGAGAACGTCAGTTGCCTGGTGTATCACCACTTGTATATTCGAGATTTTTAATAGAATCGGCAGCATTTTTGTCTCTTAACGATATGGGTAAACAACTTCCGGATTATGAGGAAATTCCTATTAAATTAGAGATGAATGCAGATGTTAAGGGTGAGTATGAACGTTTGGAAAGAGAGCTTACAAGCATAATTAAAAGTGATAAGAAAATTGCGAGGAAAATTTTATCTCGTTATCTTGGATTGCTTTCAACATATCCTGACCAACCATATGCACAAGATCCAATTTATTATCCCGGTACAAAAACAGAGTTAGTAACGCCAATGGATAAATCGAATATTGATGAGCTCCACGAAAAGGATCTGGCAGTATTAGATATTGTTGAGCGTAAGGTGAAAAATGGTGAAAGAGTTTTACTCTACACTAATTGGGTTAAAATTGATACTCAAGCAAAGCTAGCAAAGATTTTAACCGAAAAAGGTTATAGGGTTGATACACTAACTGTAAAGGTTGCGCCTGATAAACGTGAAGAATGGGTAGATAAGAAAGTAAAAAGTGGTATAGATGTATTGATTACTAATCCTTCCCTAGTGGAAACGGGCTTGGACCTCAATGCTTTTACAACCCTTATTTACTATAATATTGGATACAATTTATTTACGTTTCGTCAAAGTTCAAGACGTTCGTGGCGTATTAATCAAACTGCTCCTAAAATAGAAGTGTATATCCTTTACTATGAGGGTACTATGCAGGCAAGGGCAATAAAACTTATGGCATCAAAGCTCGCTGTTGCAACCATTATCGAGGGAAATCTCAGTGATGAGGGCTTGGCGGCAATGAGTGATTGCAGAGATATGACTACTCTGCTTGCAAAAGAGCTCACTCTTGGAATTAAGGCTGAGGTAGAAGATGTAGCTGAAGCATTTAAAAAAATGGCTGTTATCAATTCCGATAAGGCTGATGCTATAGTGATAGATGATTATATGATTTTACCTGATGAACCTATTAAACAGGAAATAAAGCATGTAATTCCTATAGTGGAGGCTTCATTGGCAGATATTCGTGTGAAGGTAGCTCAGACTATTGATTATGCAGTAATGCAAACAACAAAACCGAAGCTTAAGAAATCAAGTGAACCAGATCCAAATCAATTAAACTTGTTTGATTTAATAGCAAGTTAAAAAAAGGAGTGTAAAAATCAGTGAAATTTACAATTAACAGGAAAATACTATTAGGAATTTTAAAATCTATGCTTAAAGTTGTTCCACCAAGCAGTCCAGTAAAGGAGCTTGAGGGCTTCCTAGTTGAGTGTGACGAAGATACAGGATTTGTTAGCTTTACTGCAACAAACCTTCAATCATCAATTCAACGAAGAATTAAAACAAATATTGAAACTGGCAGTAGTTTTGTCATATTTGCGAAAATCATTACACAAATTATATCGATCCTTGATGGTGATGATGTTAATTTTTCTATGACGAAAGATGGTTGGATAACCGTTTCAGGTGGTAATTGCACTTATACTTTGCCAGTTTTATTACCACAAAACTATCCTAAACCTGAAATGCCATTTCCAGAGGATACTATTAAAATCACACGTATTTGCGATATGTATACAAGAACAGCTAATACCGTTGGTAATGATAGTAACAAATTATCGCTAACAGGTATACATCTTGACATTTTCTCGGATATGGTAAAAGCGGTAGGTTGTGATGGTAATCGCATGGCAACACTTAAGAGTCCCTCGGATTGTGGCGGTAAATTATCAATTACAATTCCTAAAATCTCGCTCTATCATTTAGCAAATGCAGTAACCAATGATGATGTGCTTGATGTTGGTATTTGTGGTAAAAGCATTGTTTTTATGAAAAATGGATTATTATTTACATCTCGTCTGATTGATGAGGTATATATGGATAGCGATGCAGTGATGAATTATAACGATAAATGCTATACGGCAGTTGTTGAGGCAGGTGCTTTAGCAGAAGCTGTTGATAGTATTAATATGTTTGCAAAGTTGTCAGACGATAGTCCGCGAATGAAAATGAGATTTTTAGAAGACCAAATTGATTTAAGCATACAATGTGAAGCTACAAATGCTCAAATGGTGGTGCCTGCTATAATTTCAAAGCCAATGCCGGAAGATGGCTTTTATTACAACACTGCATATTTTGCAGATTGTTTTAAAACTGTAAAAGGGAAGCTTGAGATATTTGTATCATCAAAAGGTATGGCAATTTTATCCGATAGTGTGAGCCAATATATGATGACTAATACCAGACCTACAGCTATAACTATTAAGCCAAAAAAAGATAATTAATAAGCGGCTTAGAATAAAGCTACTAAAATGGAGGAGATAAAATAATGGATATTATTTGTGAAGATTACGAAAACGTTGTAATTGAAAGTGGAAGCTATAGATTAAGTAATCTATTCAAAAAGGGTGAGCAGAATGTTAAATACTGCGTATTTAAGCAAAGGGCAGATGGAAAGAAAGAAGATGTAAGGGTTTTTGATATTTTCTATGATGCAATAAGACGTTTTGCTGATTGCGTAGAATTCGAAAAGAATGGGGTTATACATATTAAACCGATAGAAGTAGCTAAAGATTTATGCCATTTTACAAATGGAATGAACCATACAACAGGTGAAGAGGTTCGTAAGTTTGTTCATTATGTTACAGTAGATGAACATAGGACAATTCAACATAATTTGTTTAGTTTAATAAAGGATTTAATAAGGGCATGGGCAAATTCTGATAGCTTTGATGAGCGTAATGAAGATGTTGTTATGACGTGTAAAAAGCTAATGGAGGTACTTGAGAATGCCTAATTGGTGTAATAATCAGCTTAAAATTATTGGGGAAACAGAGGAACTTGTTAAATTTGATAAACTGTTTAAAAGTGGATCAAGAGCATGTTGGTTTAATGAGAATTATCAAATTGTGCCGCATGATAGAACACCTTGCTATAGCTTTAATAATTTAAGAGCCATACCTTGGCATATTAGATTTTTAGGCTATAGTTTAGCAGGATATGATTGGTGCTGTAAAAATTGGGATACTAAATGGGATTTTGAAACTGATAGTTTGTATGTACAAGATTTTAAAAGTGGTTATGAAGAAATTTATTACGAGTTTGATACTCCTTGGAGCCCTCCGTTAGAACTTATAAGGTATATATCTGAAAAATTTCCTAAGTTGTCATTTGTTATTTCATATTATGAATGTGGTGTATGGTTCGGTGGTGAAAATACCTACCATAACGGTGAATTAGTAGAAATGATTGAATATGATGATGAAGAAATAAGAGCATATTACGGGTATGATGACGAGGAGGAAACAGCATGTTGAATAATAAAATTTTGGATGTAATGAATGAAGTTTGTACAGAAGTGGCAGAACGCGAGGAGCTTATTGAATGTATTGCGATTGCACTTTTAACGAAGAAAAATCTTTTTATCCTTGGTGATACTGGGCAGGCTAAGTCGCATTGTATAAATGAGTTTAGGAAACGTATTACAGGTTCTAAGCAGTTTGAAAGACTTTTGTCAAAGCAGGTAGATGAAGAAATGCTATTTGGTCGTCTGGATTTAGCAAGCCTTATTCCTGGCAATATCCCAAATGATCAGCTCGTAAAGGATATATCATATGGGGCGTATTATAATCAGCTTAAAAAACTAAATGAGGAATATGCAATCAGCGGTAATGAGGATACAAGGCGAAAGATGACTGAAATTACAAAATCTATGGATGAACTTAAAAAGGTGTTATATAAATTAAACGGAAATAATCCTAAAATGGTTATAACAGGCAAAATTCCTGATAGCCATATTGTCTTTTTAGATGAAATATTCAAAGCAAATGATGGTATCTTAAACTCACTGTTAACGGCGTTAAATGAAAGAGTTTATACCAATGAGGGTCAGGTTGTGCATATTCCAGTAATATCATTCTTCAGTGCCTCAAATGAGATTCCAAATTTTAATGATGAAACAGAAAAAATCTTAAAACCTTTGTATGACCGATTCGATTTAAAGGTTGTTACAAGATATGTTGAGGATAGGCAAAATAGGCTTGATGTATTGCACAAAAAACAGCACAAGGTTACTAATAAGACCGTAACTACTTTATCCTTGGATGAACTTATTCAGATTCAAAGTGAGGTAGCGCTTATTAAGGTATCTGACTCCATCAATGAACTAATGGATGATATTTTATGTGAGCTTCGCAAAAGCGGTATTCACGTTTCAGACAGAAAGTTCTTTAATTATTTTCCGTTGGTACAGGCAAAAGCATATTTGCGTGGCGGTAGTGAAGTGTCAAGCAGTGATCTAATAATACTTAAAAATTATCTTTGGACACTGCCGGAGGAAATTGCGGTTATTAATCAGCTTTTGCAAAATATGTGCCAAAATCCGATACATAGTAAGGTGCAAGCCCTTATTTATATGGCTGATGAAGCATTTGATGATTATAAGGAAAACAAAGAACATAATAAATCCTTTGTCAAATTCAGAAAAGAAATATTGAAGGTTTTTAGCAGTGTGTGTGATTTGGAACTGAAAACTGTTACTGATAATGATAATCAAGAAATTGCCAAAACGAAAGAACATTTAGAAAATGTAAGCAAGGAAGCACATAAGATTAAAGGTTTTACATATGTACCTCTTGCTGAAATGAAAGAATATGAGTAAAAAATAATATATTAAAAGGAGCTAAAATTATGCTAAACAATGTTATTTTAATGGGAAGATTGACAAAAGAACCAGAACTTAAAACTATAGGTGATGATGTTCCAGTAGCAAATTTCACCATTGCGGTTGACCGACCAAAGTATAAGGATAAGGAAAAACAAACTGATTTTATACGAATTGTTGCATGGAGAAAAACTGCTGAATTTGTAAGCAAATATTTTACCAAAGGTCAACTTATATATATAGTAGGAAAACTAAATACAAGGTCTTGGGAGGATGAAAGTGGTAAGCACTATGCCTACGATGTTATAGCTGATGAAGTCGGATTTGCAGAAGGTAAAAAGAAGTCAGATGGTGATGGAAATGGGAATGACAATTTTGAACCAGACTTTTCTAATTCTTCTTCGAATGATGACGACCTTCCGTTTTAAATATAATTATGGTGTGTAATGGGGAGTTTTGCTCCCCTTAATGCCAAAATGAATAGGAGATAATTTAAATGCAAGGATTTAGAACAATCGAAGAAATTTTGGAATCACCTATTATAGAGCGGATGAAAGCTGTTTCTAACGTAGATGTTACTGACAGAGTTTTGAAATCCACAAGATTGGAGCAACAAATTTTCAAGGAGTTGCGCAGTGATAATGAAACACTGTTACCTTTAGAACAGGACGGTAGTATGAAGCTGAAAACCTTTAAAAGTCTTGTGAATGATACATTCCAGTCGTTTTACTCTGTTAATCCAAAGTATAACGATGATGAAAAGCTATCTACTGTTGCAAGAAAACTTAATAAGTATATTTTATCTGACATTATGAATGGTGATGAGTATAGTACACTTAAATCTATATGCGAAGGCAGGGAACTTCCTGCAATGGAGGCAACTACGGAATTTGTGGAAACACTTATGCCGAGATTAGATGAGCTTCTGGCAGCGGCATCAGGTAAAAAGGAAAGTATGAACGTGCTTGAAAGTTTTGAACACCAACGTGATGAAATGCTTGATAATTTATCCGACATGTTAGAGCAACGAAAGTTTGATGGGGATATTTCTGATCTGGATAATAAGATTATATTACTTGCTAACAAAGTGGAGAGCAAATCTGGGCAGATAGAAGGCCTTGGTAAAATGGTGGATAGAAATCTGCAAAAGAATAAAGAAAATTTACATGAGATTATAAAGACCTCTGTAAATGCCGCAACCCAAAAAGCAGAACAGATTAAAAGTGTTTTGGCAGCTTGGGGCAGTGGTAGTGGTGAAATGACTAATAATTCTGTAAACTCAGAGATTTTATCTAGGGTTAAACAATCTCAAAAACTGCTCGATATAGCAAAGTTTTTAGGCAGATATAAGGAAATGTTTTGTAGTATGCGAAAAAACAGTTATTCTTTTGGGCGTGGTGAAAAGTTTGATGTTGAGTATGGTAATAATGTTACAAGAGCATTAACATCTGAATTATCATTGTTGTCATCACCAGAATTGATACCGCTATTTATGCGCAAGTATCAAAACAAACAATTAAAACAGTATCGCAAACGTGAGGCAATTTATAAAGGTGGCGGTGACATTATTGTTTGTCTTGACGAATCTGGCTCAACACGAGGTGAAAAAGCATCATGGGGAATGGCAACGGCTCTTGTTTTACTTGAAATATGTAGAGTTAACAAGCGCAATTTTACGTTGATACATTTTTCAAATGATATTTTGGTAGATGTTTTTGCAACAAATGATACAGATATCGTTGAACACATTTTTTCTGCCGCACAAACTTTTTTAGATGGGGGTACAGATTATGAACCCCCGTTATATGAGGCAGTAAGCATAATGGAGAAAAAGTCTATGCAAAATCCTGATGTTGTATTTATTACTGATGGTGCTTGTGATGTATCAACTGATTTTGAAAAGTGGCTTTTGGAAAAGAAATCGGATCTGAAATTTACTATTAAGGGTATTTTGCTTGATAGTGGTCAGTCGTTTGATTTTTCATTAGAACGTTTTTGTGATGAAATTTATAAAACAAGTGAAATGTGTCAAGACGAAATAACCAAAAATTTAATAACTAAACAATTATAATTGGAGGATAAGAAAATGGCTAAATATGTATTAACGAAAGAACAAAGGAAATTTGCAGAGGAATATCACGAGTTAGTGTATGAATATCTTAATGCTAAGCATTTATCGGAAGATGATTTTTATGATATTACAGTATTCGGTTATTTGCGTGCTGTGAAAAAATATACAGAACGTATGGATTTACAGGAGTATAGCTTTAAAACAGTTGCATGGAGAGCTATGGATACAGATTTATATAATTATTACAAATCTCAAAATTTTGAAAAGAAAAAAGCTGTAAATATCAGTTTAGACACAATGGTCAATAAATTAGTTAATAAGGAATACTTTAATGATATGCCTGCAATGGCAGCATAAAACACAAAATTAAAATTTAGGGAGGAACGGAAAATGCTATTTGTATTATTTATAATGGGAGCTTTTAGTCTTATGAAAACACTATATCAATTCATGTTAAATTATTGGGGTAAAGGTGATGTTGCAGCTATTCCAAGAGTCGCACTTGTAAGTTTAGGAATATCGCTACTCTTTCACTTTATGGTTATGGCAATAACAGTATGGCCCATTATTCTGTAATTTGAATAAACTTTTGAAGGGAAAAGTGCAATGAATAATAATATCAGCATTATAATGGAACTGAATGATGTAATATACGCTATTAATAACAGAAAATCACAATTGTATGAAAATATGATGATTGTAGCTGATAATAATGGTTAATTGACTTTATATTTAGATTATAGCGGTGATACATACGATAGTGCTTCGCCAATGTTTGTTATAGAGTCACTTGATGAAAAGTGGGTTCTAAAATTATTGGCATGAAGGATATTGAGGAAACTTATTATGAATTTTTGAAATTTTTAGATAATTAAAATAATTTAAAGGAAGTCCACGAGCACTAGGGTTTAGGTTAATAAGGATGTTTTTGGAATATGAAAGAGAGTTTATGTACTCTCTTTCATATTCTCATTATAGACAGCGAGCAAAGCCGATAGCTACAACAATGGCACGCTATGTGTGTGTAATTGCCTAATGATATTTGATAAACACGCAAACCTAAAATATATGTATGGTAATAGGCACTTTTGGGCAAAAGGCTATTACGTTAGTACAGTAGGGTTTAATAACGAAACAATAAAGAAGTACATACGAGAACAGGAAATATCAGATAAAATGTTATATACAGAAAGTGCGAAAAAACACGAGATCCTTTCAAGGGTCGTTAGAGTGACGTAAGCGGTTGGCGGAATAGCGGGCACCTTTGAGATGGGCCGCTAGCAACAGACCCGCATAAGGGTAAATAAAAACCGCATACCTTACATATATATTATTGTCACTTATACTATTGCATTAATAGCACACAGGCTCTAAAACAGCCTACTTTTTTAAATAAAGGCTCGTTTAATTATTTTATTTCTTGTTCGGCATTGTTAAACTCATTAGTATCAAAAAAATCAGTTAAAGTTATCTCGAAAGCGTCACAAAGCCTTTTTATTGTTAGTACACCTGGATTTTTGGTTACACCATTCATAATATCGCTTATTGTAGAGCTAGTTGTTCCTGCCTTTGCACAAAGCTTTCCAACAGTAATGTTTCTTTCTTTACAAAGCCCTATAATCCTATTAATAATTGCTTGTGAAGTATCCATACTATTCTCCAATCTTACGGTATTCCGTTAGATATAGTATGCCACAAATAAATAGATAAGTAACTCGGAATACCGTTGACTTATTAAAAAATATGTTTTATAATATAATTAACGGAATACCGTATACAAGGAGGGAAGCAAAATGAATTTTGTCAAAGAAAAAACAGTATGCTTTAGTGGGCATAGAAGCGAGCGACTATCAAAATATCCAGACATATTAGAACAGATTCAGGGTAGAATTTTTATGGAAATTGAAAAAGCAGTTAATGACGGCTATAATACATTCGTTTTTGGTGCCTGTTATGGTTTTGATATTATGTGTGCTCAGATGATTTTATTGCTACAAAAAGTGATTAAATTTAAAGAACCAAAAGAAATTAAGTTAATAGCGGTTGTACCTTTTGAGGAACAGGCATCTAAATGGAGAGAACATGACAGGGAATTGTATTTTGACACTCTTGGAAAATGTGATGATGTCATAACCTTAAGTACACGATACCATCGAAAATGTTATCATGAAAGAAATAGATTTATGGTGGACAACAGTAGCCGATTAATTTGTTATTACGATGGTAGCGGTGGTGGTACAGCATATACAGTTGATTATGCTTTGAACTCTAAAATTAAAATTATCAATTTATTTAAATAATAGATTGTGAAAGCTGTTCCTTAAGGAATGGCTTTTTTTGTGCGAATTATTTTTTTAAAAGGGGGGATGAGTAATGAACTGTACCTCGTTTTGTTTGTGATATTGATAATGATGCCACTATTATTGCTATTGTATATAGTAATTTAGTAATATTAAGCGAGCCTAAATAACAGAAAATTTAAATCTTATTTTTACAATTTTGTCGAAAAATGTTTATAAAAAAGTTACAATACCTAAAAAGTGTCGTTTAATGTCGAAATTTGCGATGGAAAGTTGTAGGAAAATAGTACTTTGTATGATATAATGCCAAACAAACTACTAATATATTATTAATAGTACTAATGCATGTTAAATTATCGAAATTTTTGGAGGATTGACAGATGATTTTTAAAGGAAAAATTAGAAAGGTTTTAAGCATTGCTCTTTTGGTTTGTTATATTTTACTTAGCAGTACAATATCACAGTCTGCTAAGGAGAATGTTTCAACACAAACCAATAGTTCTAAAACGCAAGATGTAATTGGAATAAACAAAACTGTAAACACACAAAGTGTTAGCACTAAGGATGATAAAACATCTGAAAGGGTTATTGTAAAATTTAAAGATTCTTCAAAAGCCGATACAATTAAGAGTGATCTTAAATCAAAGCTTAAATTAAATAAATTGGATTCAAAAAGAAAAATCAAAAATACTAATATTGAGGTATTAGAAGTAAATAAATCGGATTTAGACATAACTGTTAATGGGTTTAAAGAAAATATTGGAGTGGAATATGCACAACCAGACTATTTGCTTAGTGTTGATAGTATTCCACAGGATGAAAGATTTAGCGAACAATGGGGTCTTAATAATTCTGGGCAAACGATTAATGGGCAAGTCGGCGCTAGTGGAATTGATGTGAGTGTAATTGAAGCTTGGGACGTAAATACTGGCGGTGGAAATATAACTGTTGGTGTTTTGGATACGGGAATAGATATTAATCATGTGGACATTAATACAAATATTTACATAAATCCAAATGAAATTCCAAATGACGGAATTGATAATGATAATAACGGATATATTGATGATGTAAAAGGATTTGATTTTGCTAATAATGATAATACTGTTTATGATTCTGCAATTTATGACAAACATGGAACACATATTGCAGGAATTATTGCAGGAAAAGCTGATAATATAGGAATTAGAGGTGTAGCTTCAAATGTTAAAGTTATGCCACTTAAGTTTATAAACGGCACAACAGGTTATACATCTGATGCTGTTGAAGCAATTGAATATGCAAAAAGTATGGGCATTAAAATAATCAACTGTAGCTTTGGAAGTATATATAGCAATCCTGCGCTTTTAGATGCTGCGCAAAATTCAAACATACTTTTTGCTTGTGCAGCAGGCAATGGTGGAGTTAATATTGATAATTCACCAATATACCCTGCTTGCTTTGATCTGCCAAATATAATATCTGTAGGAGCAATTGATAACACAGGAAATTTAGCGTCATTTTCAAACTATGGTTCTAAGGTTAATGTTGTAGCTCCTGGTAAAGATATACTCAGTACAGTTCCTGGAAATTGTTATGAATATATGAGTGGGACGTCTATGTCTACACCATTTGTTACAGGAGCGATAGCATTATTATCTCAAAGTGTTGAGCAGTTATCTAATGATCAAATTAAAGCAAAGCTCTGCGAAACAGCAACTACAATTGTAGGTAATAATTCGTATAATTATAGGTTGGTTAATATCGCAAGTGCTTTGGGTATTGTTGATAACGCTATAACACCTACACCTTCTGCTACTCCAGATCCACTAGATATACCTGAAAAACCACAACCTTCTTTTGATATTATTCAAAAAGATATTCAATTTGCTGAGTACAAAGAAAAATTAAAGGAATTAGAGGAACAGGCTATAAATGCTGATAATATTGATTTAGCAAAAACTATAGAAGAAAGATTAAATAGCCTTATTATCAGGGAAAACAAGTTGCGCCAACTACCTGAAGATTTGACAATTGATTCAAAAGACCAAGAACAGATTAATAATGTTCAATTGCAAGTTAATTCCTACTATGCAACAAATGGGTCGGAATTTATTAATATGGAACATGATTATCATCAAGCAATTAATGAATTTATCAACTTAATGCAAACAGATATTATTATTAACACTTCATCGCAGACAATTAATCTTAATACCCCAATTGATGTTAGTTTATCGCCAGGTGGTTATCAAGTTTATGAATTTACTCCACCTGGTAGTGGTACTTATATTATTCGTACAGGTCCATATGCAGGTACGGGTAGTTCGAATGATACCTACTTGGAAGTATATACTAATTCATCATTAACAAATAAAATTGCTAGTGATGATGATTCAGGTGGAAGCTATTTTTCCAAAATTACTATGAACTTATCATATGGTATAACATATTATGTTAAACTTAGACACTATAATGCAAGTAGTGGTTCGGTTTATGCGAGATTGTCAGTTGCACAAGATGCACCACCACAAGCAATAAATTTAAACAATCCAGTGGATGTAAGTTTGGGTACAGGAATATTTAAAGTATTTCAATTTACACCAACAAGTTCTGGAACATACAGTATATTTACTGGATCTTATGGAGGAACGGGTAGCTCAAATGATACTTATCTTGAATTATATTCTGATGCTGCATTGACTAATAGAATTGCTTATGATGATAACTCAGCAGGCAACTTATTTTCTAAAATAAATAAAGGCTTAATATCTGGCACAATATATTATATTACGATTAGACCATATAGCAACAGTGGTTCGATTTGTGCGAGATTATCAGTTGCACAAGTTGCATTGCCACCTGCAGAAACTATATACTTTAATAGTCCAGTAGATGTAAGCTTAAGCACAGGAGAATATAAAGTATTTCAATTTACTCCCACAAGTGCCGGAACATATAATATTTTCACAGGTCCATATGCAGGTACGGGAGGTTCAAATGACACTTACCTTGAATTATATTCTGATTCTGCATTAGTAAATAAAATTGATTATAATGATGATTCCGGTGGAAACTTATTTTCTAAAATTAGTAAGAGTTTATCATATGGTACAACATATTATATTAAGCTTAGACACTATAATGCAACGGGTGGTACTGTTCATGCAAGATTAACAATTGATAAAGATGTTGTTGTTAAAACGATTAGTTTGAATCACTCAATTGATTTACAAGCAGCACAGGGTGAATATATAATATGTAAATTTACGCCAACAGTTTCTGGTGAATATAAAATTTTTACCAGTCCTAATGAAAGTGTAAGTAATTCTAATGACACATATCTTGAATTATATACTAATCAGGCATTAACTAATATGATTTCTTTTGACGATGATTCAGGAGAAGGATATTATTCATCAATTCAATATAAATTAAATGCAGGTACTACTTATTATGTCAAATTTAGAGGTTATGCAAATGCTAGTGCTGGGGGTAAATTTACTATAAGCCTTTTTCCAGATATTCAGGTGCCAAGCACACCTACAAATTTAGCATCAAGTACTATAACAGAATCATCAGTAGTTTTAAATTGGAGCGCATCAAATGACAATGTTAGTGTAGTAGGCTATAACATTTACAAAGATGGTATCTATTTATCAACGACTGCAAATACAAATTATCAAGTGACAGGATTATCCATTGATAAAGAGTATTTATTTACAGTAAAAGCAAAGGATGCGGCTAGCAACTTATCTGATGCAAGTAATCAAGTAATAGTAAAAACATTGCCAAGCCAATCATTGACAGCAAATGCAATATATAATGAAGAAACGGGAATCGTAACAATAAATGGCACTATTTCAAGTGGTCAAGGTAAACAAATAACGATATTAGTAAAAGACCAAAATGGAGCAATCAAATATATAGATCAGTTAGTAAGCGATGCAAATGGTTCTTTTGTGTCTATATTTAAAATTAACTCTGATGTAGCAGGAATATATACAGTTAAGATTGGAGCTAATGGTATATTAGGTCCGATTGATATTAATTTAGGGGATGCTGTAAGAGATATAATTCCTCCAAGCACACCCACAAATTTAGTATCAAGTGCTATAACAGAATCATCAGTAGTTTTAAATTGGAGTGCATCAAATGATAATGTTAGCGTGACAGGCTACAATATTTATAGAGATGGTATATGTTTATCAACGACTGCAAATACAAACTATCAAGCAGTAGGTTTAAATCCTGCTACAGAATATAAATTTACCATAAAAGCAAAGGATGCAGCTGGTAATTTATCTAATTCAAGTAGCCAAATAATAGTAAACACATTAGTGCCATTAACTCCAGGTTCATTAACGGCAAATATAATATATAATGAACAAACAGGAATCGTAACAATAAATGGTACTATTTCAAATGGACAAGGTAGGCAAATAACAATACTAGTAAAAGACAAAAATGAAGCAATCAAATATATAGATCAGTTGGTAAGTGGTGTAAATGGCTCTTTTTTATCTACATTTAAAATCAATCCAATTGAAGCAGTAGGATGTACGGTTAGAATTGGTGGTGATGGTATTACTGCTAGTAATTTTACTTTCAACACTTCGCCTTATAACCAAGTAACAGAAAAAGTAGTAAACTATAATTCGGGACAAATATTTTCGATGGCATTATCTGCCTATAATATAAAAGATATCAAATTTAGGAGCTATTTAGTTGAGTACGATCCGCAATATTTGAGTATTGAGGATTTATGTGAACTTACATATAAAATAGATAATCCTAATGAATTGGAAATAGGAAAATTAATTCAAGGAACTGGTATTATACTAAAAGAGTATATATCAGGGAGATTAGTATTAGGTTTATCAAACACATATTTTAATGATACAAGCAGTCTAAACGGAATGATTAACAGGATTAGATTTAAGAAACTAAAAAACGGCGAGTCAAATATAAAAGTAACATTAAGATAATTGTGAAATGCTATAAAAATAAATATATGTTTATTATATATTACAATTTTGTGGGGTGAAAAAGTGTTAAGTGGAACGAGTAAAACAAAGAAAGGGATTGCTTTATTTTTAGCAGTTGTATTAATATTTTCCTCAATTATTATTGTTAATGAGTCAATAGTGTCTACAGGTAGGGCTAAAAGTGAAACTAATCCAAATATTGATAATAAAATTGTATCGGACTTATCTAACATGTCAGGTTATAGCACGGAAGAAATTCTAAAGCTAAAAGCTGATGGAATGAATTGGAATGAAATTACCGAGTACTTAAAAAGTCAAGGAAATAAAGTAAATATAAGCAAAATGAAAGAAGAAAGAGAAAAGAGATTGGTGGAAATTGGACTCGGAGAAGATTTAATAAAACAGCTATATAATGATGGATTTAGTAAAGATGAAATTAACAGTACAAAAATGTTTGTCGAAAGGATAATATTTGGACTTAGAGAAATATGTGGTGATAATACTAAATTGCAAACTAATACTAAAGTTATTGCTGAACCTAACCAAGTAGAATCATTAGAAATTGAAATAGAAAGTTATAGTAAATTGTTAGATAAAATAAGCATTGATGAAGCTTTATACTTTATAGTTAAGCTTAAAAATGAATTTGGTAGTATGGATAAAGTAATGGATGAATATATTCTGGCATTGCAGATTGACTTAGATTTCGGACTTTATATCAAAAATAAAGATGAGTATATTAAGCAAAAAGCAGAGAAAGTATTAATTTTAGATATGCAAAAAATTATTAATACAGAGAAAATTGAAACAAAGTTACTTCAAAAGTTCTCAAACAAAAATGAGAGTTATAAGGAAAATGATAGGATAGGAATATCAGCAAAAAGCGATAAAATAGTTAATAATGATTTTGAACAATTTGGGAAAGATGCTAAATTGCCTTCTCCAGATATTAAAGTTGTAAGACCACTTGATCCAAGTCAAGAAATACAAAATGAAACTCAAAAGCTATTAAATAACGCAAGGTAGAGGAGAGATAAAATGCGAAGAGTTATTAAATCAAAAATAATGGTTATTTTTGTAATTATAGTTATTCTTTTTCAGGGGATATATTCAGTATTTTCAATGATGGATACTATTGAACAAAATAAAGAAAAAGGAGTTTTAAATAGTATTCTAAGTTTATTTAATAAAAAGGTTGATAGAGAAACAGCTGAGCCCATAGCTCAAAGTGCTGTGTTAAATGAGCAACAACCAAATGTTGAATATAAAGAAGGAGAAATTTTACCTGAGATTGAGGAAAAGATACGGAGCTTATACAAGGGAAATGCAGAAAAATATATTAAAAATCTAAAGGTAGCAGTTTTTGATTATTGTATCCCAAAAGATTATTTAAGCAAAATAGTTGAAGCTATGGAAAAAGGAAAGGATCTAAATAAAGTATTAATTGCATACGGATTTATATACGAAAATTATGGAACTATTTCTGACATAGATGCACTGCTTACAAGTTATACTGAGAAAGGGAAATGGGCAAATGTATTTAAGGAATATCATAAGTTATACCCTGAATATAGACCATCTGTTATGAATAAGGAAGTAATGGATAAATATCTAGTTGATAGTTCACTTTGCATTGATGATTTGGTTATTGCTGAGAGAATATCGCAAAGGGGATTAATGGCATTTGAAGACCTTATATTGATGAAAAAAGATGGAAAAGGTTGGAGCGAGATTAAAGCCGATTTAGGAATAATTAATTTAGAAGATAAATTACAAAGAGAAACGATAGATGGTAGTAAAGTAGAAAAGTTAATCAAAGAAACTAACTTATCTGAACAAAAGTTAAAAGATGCTATGGTTTTTGCCAAAAAAAGAAATAAAAAAATGGATGAAATAATAAATAAAGTCAAATCAGGTTCTGATAATGATGATTTATTAGAAGAGTATTTTGAAGAGAGATTTAAATAGGAAAATACAATAACTTTTAGACATGAAACAACTTAGGAGGTTAATACATGGCAAAAAAAGCTTTAGCAATTAATATATTTTTACTAATGATAATGTTTGTATTTTTAATAAAAGGAGTATCGGCGGAGGGAACATACGATTATGAAGGAGACCTTATTAGTGAAATACAAAATTCATTAGCACCTTCACAACAATATAATACAATGATGTCACCTGCTTATCTTAAAAACAATGTTGATGAAGAAATAATTGACCCTCAAAGTGGGACGTTAACAATTTCACAAACTGACTTTAGCCTTCCCGGAAGAGGCGGTTTGGATTTTGAGATAAAGAGAATATTTAAAAGTAATACAACCGCTACTAGAAATGTTAATTTATCGTATTCTAATAACACTATTATTGAAGTATTAGATACGGAAAAAGATAGTTCGTCACATAATGAAGATACATATAATTTGGGTATTGGATGGCGCTTTTCATTTCCATCCATTGAAATAAAAAACAGTAAGCCAGGGTTTTTGCATACTGAATATGGTGATATTTATCAGATAAAGACGAGTATCGATGCAAATTGTAATTATAGGCTTGAGAATCATGAAGTTGATGACGTTCGAATATTTGATGACACAAGTTTTAAAAGTTCTAAATATTCTACCAATAATTCGTATTCAGAACTTTCTTCTGCATATAGAGTAGAGTATAAAGACGGAAAAAAATATTATTTTGACAGTGCTGGAAGATTATTAGGTATAGCTAATAGATTTTTCTCACAAGATACAAATAATTGCATTAAATTTGAATATAGGGAGCTTTCATATACGATTCCCGCATCTTCAACTGAAAGTCAAACAACAAAAATAAAAACGCTTATAAGTAAAATTACAGATACGGCAGGACGTGTCTTTGTTTTTGAGTACAATGAAGGTGAGAAAATCAATAATAGCTCTTGGAACTATACATCAAAAATAAATAATGCCAGCAACGACTGGTTTGGTGTAACAATATATCTGCCTGACAATGATATGAATAATTTAACGAATAATGATAAGATAGTATACAAGAAAAGTATTGCAGTAGGTAATAATAATAGGGTTGTAAGGACAAGACTGAATGAAATTATTGACTTAGATGGGCAACCTAAATATAAGTTTTGGCCTGGTGGTAGTGATACTGAAACTGATAGCTTAAAGTATAATTTAGGTCAAACATATACAAATGGCTTTGCATATTCTAATAATGTATGGTGGGATACATTACGTCAAATCGAATATTGTGGTACTAATAAGTTAAAACGTTATGAATATGATAAATACACAAAAAGGTATGGTAGCGGTGGTTCAATGCAATACCTTAAAGTTAAGAAGGCGCTTGATTTGGAGGTTACAGGCATTGATAATACAAAGAGCTATTTTAATAAATTTGTATTCACAGAAAAAAATGCACGTAATTATTCTTATAGGAATGAACCAGACGGTCTAAATACTAGTCAAATCCAAATGTCTACAATTAATTTTGAAGATTCTAATAATCTCAGTAATTTTTATTCAAATAGTAATTGGGTAATCAATAGCAACGTATTTAAAAATGGCACTAAAAGCTTTTCAAATGCAAAAATATATAACTCTCAGACTGCTACTGCTAAAATGACAGTTAATATGGCACAAGCAGGCAATATTAGCTTTTACTACAAAATAAGCTCGGAAAGTAATTATGATTATTTTGATTTTATCGTAGATGGAGTTCTAATATATTCTGACAGTGGAATAAAGGATTGGCAGCTTTATAATTATCAATTATCTGGAGGTACTCATACGGTTGAATTCCGATATAGAAAGGATAGAAGCGTTGATAGCGGAGATGACAAGGTATATATTGATGATATTTGCATATCAGGCTCTACAGCCGGTATTATTGCAAACGGAAGCGACAGCTCCTATGAGGATGTTTTCGATGATGGTACTTCTGATAATTGGGAAGAAATTTATGACAATGAATGGATAGAATCAAATGGAAAATATGTAATGAACTTAAATTGGGAACAAGCTAATAAAACACTTCTTAAAAAATATCAGTTAAGTGATTTTGAAATGGAAGTAGATTTAAGTGTTCCTGTCTTTAATAATGCTTCTGATCATTCAGATGTAATTTTTAGGGTAGGTAAATATGGGGATGGAGCTTATAAATTAGATGGATACTGTGCTCGAATAAATTTTAATTTAAAAACCGTGGACTTAAGAAAGATGAGTTATGATCAAAATACTGAGTGGATATTAGGTATAGCTAATTATCCTGAAGCTAGTTATGGAAGTTCTCACAAAATGAAAATTGTTGCAATAGGTAGTAGTATTACTGTATATGTTGGAAATATGGACAAGCCTCTAATAGAAGTTAATGACAGTTCTTATTCTACGGGTAGAGTTGGGCTAAGGGCTGCCGCACTAAATGCGAGTTATGATAATTTTAAGGTTTTTGATGAACATTACAAATATTATACAGATATTACAGACAGTAAAGGAATTACAGAAACATATGAATATAATTCTTCGCACAATTTAGTTAATGTTACCCAGAAAGGCAGTGGATATAATAAAACTGTTAGAAAAACATATGATTCAACAACAAAGCTGGTTACAAAAAATGAAACTATTGAGGGTAGCACTTATTCGATTGAAAATTATGAATATGACAAAAATGGCAATTTAACTAGATATACGGGGCCTTTAGGGGTAAGAGATTATTATGGGATGCCTAAAGGAAATACATATAATGTTACAATTGCTCAGCAACAAGTAGCTGTAAATGAATACACACAAGTTTATCAATACTATGATTGGGATAAATTTAATATTCCATTAAGTAAGACATGGAAACAAGATAGCTCAACAATTTGTACAACAGATTATTCTTTGAGTGCTAATGGTAAGAGCATAGGATCAGAGAGAAGAAGCAATGTTGAAAATGGAGTCACTAAGGATGTTTTAACGAGTTATACATATGATTCTTATGGAAATATTACGAGTAAAATCATAAAATATGATACAGCTAATGTAAATGACAAGCAGTATATATATAATTATGAATATGGTGCAGATGCTGATGGAGTTGATCAAAAAGGTACAGTTTTAACGAAAGAATATAGTAATAATGATAATACTGTTTCTAAAAAATATGCGTACGACTTTTATAAAGGAAATAGGACAAAAGAGATTAATTGGAATGGGCACAAAGTTAAATATGATTACGATAAGAAAAATAGGATTGACCTTATTACATATTTAAATAATACAGATAACACTATAAATACAAAAGATTACTCATACCCCATAAATAATGTCCAAAATCGACAGGTACTCTACATCGATCAAAATGGTGAGGAATTCTCGTATAGGTATAATATATTTGGAGACCTTGTAGAAAGTCAAGTTAAAGATGATAATAACACTTGGATTAAAACATTTGAAGCAGAGTATGATGCAAGGGGTAATAAAATTAAGGAAAAGGATGTTAATGGACATAGTATTCAATATAGCTATGATGCCGGAGATAGGGTAACTACTAGAGAATATTGGGAAAATGATACTACTAAAAAAGAATATAGTTCAATTTGGTATGGTAGTTATAATGATTCTATCACATCGAAAAATTTAGGGCTTAAAATAGTAACAGATGAAGATGGATATGTAACTGAGTATTATTATGATCCTAACAATAAGATTTCCAGAACATACCAATCTGCAACAGGGACAAATATTAGAAATATTTATGATTACACAGGCAATAAAATTTCTATAACAGATAGTAATGAAAATATTACTACATTTAAATATGATAAGCTTGGGCGCTTAGTTTCTAAAAAAGATGCATACCTAGATGGAACAAAATATATATATAATTCTGTAGACAAGGTTTTAAAGATTGAGGGACCAGCTGGAAAAACAATTGAATATGATTATGATGAGCGTGCAAGGGTAAAGTTTGAGAAAACTTATGATCGTGGAGCGCTTATTTCGGGCTACCCAAAACAATATATTTATCATGAATATAAGGAGTATGATAACGAAGGAAATGTTAAAGTTAAAGAGGAAGGTACTTCGGATATTGTTTTAGATACAAACGGGAATCCGATAAATGAAAATAATGTACCTAAATATAATAGAAAGATATCATTTAGTGCAAGCTATACATATAATGAGCTTGAACGTTTAGTTGACGAATATAGAAGACTTGATGCCGATAATTCGGGGAAAATACTACATATTAATTATGCCTATGATGGAAATGGAAACATTAAAACAAGAACCGAGTATGCGAATACAGAAGAAACAAAATATAGTGAACAAATAAAAAATTATGATTATTTGGGGAGATTAGTGCAGGATAAAAAACAAGTCGTAGATAATTCAGGTACAAACGGAGCTATTATTCTAGGTCGTGATGAGAAAAAGTTTGGCTATGACAATGTAGGAAACCTTCTGTGGGAAGAAGAGTACGTAGGTACGACAAACAACGTTGATCAATATATCCGTATAGCCGATTATACCTTATATGATTATCGTAACCGCTTAAAGGAGAAGAAAGAACCTTATGGGACTAATGCAGGTGGCAAAAGAATAAAAACTTTTGACTACGATAAAAGGGGTAATCTATCAGCAGAAATAGATGAAGTTACAATAGGCGGACAAAAAACTAATGTTAAAAAATCTTATGAATATGACGGTATGGGAAGAGTAATAAGGAATAATATATTAAAAACAGATGGAACGGTTGAGACATCCACTCGTTATGTCTACGATGCAAACGGTAATAAAACTAAAGAAATAAGCTCAAATTATTACACATACAAAGCCGAAGAGACTAATTTGGCAATTTTAAGCACGCTACCGGGCATAAAGTATACCTATGATAAATTAAATCGCCTTGAAAAAACAATAGCTGCTGAAAAAAATACCAATAATCAGCTTGTTGAAAAGGTATTGTCATATAAAAAATATGATAGCCGTGGAAATTTAGCAAAAGAGGCAGATGGGCTAGGGTACAATGTGGCATCACCTGATAACTCAATCTTCAACGAGTACTATTATGATTATGCAGATAGATTAATAACATATATATCGGCTCAAACAGCGGATTATAACAAAAAGCATCAGGGTGCAAATAAGTTTACTAAAAAGAGTACCTATGATGGATCAGGAAGAATAATAAAAGAAGAAGAAGGAAGACTTAACAATCAAACAGGTTATATAACTGAAACAGAGTATTATCTAGACGGAACTGTCAAGAAAAAAATATATCCTGATGATATTACCAAAGTGGAAAGCTATACCTATGACCTTACAGGCAAGCTTGACATAATTAAAACAGGCAGAGACAGTAAAACAACAGAAATAAATAATAATGTTTTTGGCAAACCATATAAGATTGTATATCCTGACCTAAGTATGGAAGAATTTGAATACTACCAAAATGGTCAACTAAAGGTAATATACGGTAAAAGGAGCTGTCATAACAGTGCACAAACCGATTACCATAAATATTATACAAAAGAATATACTTATGATCTTGGCAAAAACCTTAAAACAGAAGATGTGTGGATTAAAAAAGATGATAGCTATAACTACTATAAACGTATCATGTACACATATGATGAAGCAAATAATTTAAAAAGTAGTGAAACATATAGCGTTAAAAAGACCTTAACAGGGGTAGAGCAAACTCCAGTATCTTTAAATGATAAGGTTGAATATGAATATAATAGCATATTAAGACTTTCTGATGTTTTAGGTCCAAATGGAAGACATACGCACTACGAATATGATAGTAATGGAAATATCTCTTTGAAAAAGGTTAAAACAAAGGATGCACAAGGAGAGCAAGCGGCATATTATGAGGCTACAAGATATGAATACGATGTAACAAATAAGCTTTCAAAGGAAACTTTGCTAATTGAGCAAGCTGATCTAGATGCAGAGCATACAGGAGCTTTAGTGAAAGATGGGGAGTTTACAACAAGATATAAGGTATCTACAACTTACAGCTACTATAACAATGGTATGGTATTAGCAAAAACAAATCCTTACGGTAAATCACAAAGCTATATTTATGATTATGATGGTAGAGTTATCACTTCAACTGATGAGGATAATAAAGTAAAATCCTATAGTTATGACTTGAACGGAAATATGCTAACTCAAACATCAAAGATTAATGGAAGAAATGTAATAAATAGATACGATTATGATTGTCTAAACAGGATTATAAGAAAAGTTTTAACCATGCAAGATGGGAAAGAAGCTGTAAATAGATATATTTACGATATTAATGGTAATGTAATAAAAGAGATTAACCCTAACCTCTACTTAAATGGAGCAGTACCTATTAATTCAAGCGAGGAAACACCTTCTATATTAATGTCTATGAAGGGCATTAGCTATGGCTATGATGAAATGAGTAGGCTTAAATGGATAAGAACACCGGAAGGGAAATGGCTTGAATATAGGTGGTATTATGAAGATGGTAGCTTAGAGAAGGTTAGTACCGAGCAGGAGTGGAACGATGCTACTAATACAGGAAAGCTTTTAGCTCCTATAAAAAACCAAGATGGCGCAATTATAGACTTTGACAAGACAACATCTAAGGGAACAACTTACGAATATGACGGTATTGGAAAAGCTACAAAGGTGACGGATGCTGAAGGCAAATATGCCCTCTATGAATATGATACCTTAGGGAATGTGGTAAAATATAAAAATAGAAGAGGAAAAGATACAGTATATACATATTACCCCGATGGCACACTAAATACCGTTAAATATCCGGATGCATTAAACGATAGCGATGTTATAGAATACACCTATGATAAGCTTGGTAGAAAGATTAGTGAAAAGGATCAGCTTGACAATGAAACAAAATATGAATATAATGGATTTGGGAAATTAAAGTGGATTTTAGATGCTAACTTGAAAAAAGAAAGCTACTTTTATGACCTTGTTGGCAACATAACAAAGTTAAGAGATAAAAGAAGTAATGAAGGTGACGAATACTTTACAAGGTATGAGTACTTTCCTAATAATAGGTTAAAGAAAAAGATGATTCCTCTAGATAATACTACAGGTCTTATTACTTATGCAGTAGAAGAGTATATATATGATGACTCTGGTAATGTAACATATAAAGCTACATGGGGCACAGATAAACCAGATGTTAAAAGAGAAGCAATATATACATATAACAACTTAAGTCTTGCAAGTAGTGTCGTTACAAATTCAGGTGCGGAAACCATAAACTCATATGACCTTGCAGGTAACCTCACAGAAAATAAAGTTTTAAAGGAAAACATAAATAATGCAAAGACATATGACGTAACAGGATACAAATATGATAGCCGAAATAGGCTAATTAATACAATCCTCTATGTCGATAGTGGGGATATTGAAGATAGCAATAGCTATACGAGTCTTGTAGATACAAATTATCCGGGTAAAATAAAGCTTGTATTGGGCTATGAATATGACCTTGTAGGAAATAAAATTAAGTCATATGACCCAAGGGCATATATTTATAGCGAAGAAGATACAGAAAATAGAAGTGCTTATGCTGCAAGCTATGATTACGATGTACTAAATAGGCTTACAAAGATTAATAAAAAATACCTTAACGAACAGGGGACCTATCAAGATTCTAACATAGAATATTGGTATGATGCAGAAGGAAATAAAAAGCTTGAGAAAAACGAGAATGGACATTTTACAGCATACACCTATGACTCTATAAATAGGATTTTAAGCGTATCCACACCCGAAGTTGATGATAGGCTTAAAACAGATGGAGAAGCATCGGACGTTAAAAATGATGAAACTCTAAGGCTAAGCCTCATAAATAACGATACAAATTCCTTAACAAAAAGCATGGAGTATAAATATTACGTTAATGGAACAGTCGATACTGTAACTAATGCTAAAGGATATGCTATAAAATATACCTATGATTTAATGGGTAGAGTAAAAACTATATCTAAGCCTAATAATACAAACATAGGCAGCGAAATAATAAGCTGTAAGATATATGACGCTAACGGTAACGTTATAAAAGAAATAGATGCAAAGGGCTACTTAGCGGCAAATACTGACGAAGCTAGGTACGGCTTGGTCTATACATATGACTTAGCTAATAGGCTAACATATACTTATGACCCTGAAATACAAGATGAGTATAATATGACGAAATATACTCAAAAATATGAATATACCCCATTTGGCGAAAAAGCTAAGGCTATAAATGCTCTGGGAGATACTACAGAATATCAATATGACACAGCAGGAAGACTTGAAAAGGTAATAATGTCAGGGGTAGAGACAACCTATAGCTATGATAACCGTGGCAATAAACTTACTATGACAAATGGTAAAGGTAAAACCACAGGCTATAGCTATGGAAGTCATGGGAAAATTAAAAGTGTAACTAATGCCGATGGTAATATATCAGCATATAGCTATGACTTGGCATTCAACCTAGCAAAGATTCAAGATAAAAACAATAAATGCACATTATATACATATGATAACCGCAGTCTATGCTTAAGTAAAACAGCAGTAGACGAAGCTGTTACCTTTACTTATGATGCAATTGGTAACAGAAGTACAATGAAGGATGAATCAACAGGGGAAGATAAATATATCTATACCTATGACGCTGAAAACAGGCTAAAAGAGATAAAACTAGGCACAACGCCACAGATAAGCTATTCCTATGATAAAGTAGGCAACGTAGAAAAAGTTACCGATAAAAATGGCTCTGTTACAACGTATGAGTACGATAAGTCAAACAGAATGGAATATGTAAAATATATAGCGAATTCTGATGAAAAGGTAATACGCTATGGATATGACTTAAACGGAAATCGGGATTACATATTATATGAAGGCGGAGTTAGAGAAGATTATTCTTATGATAAGAATAATAGACTTAAAACTCTTACTAACAAAGCACCGAACGGAGATGTTATATCAACCTATACCTATACATATGACCTAGCCGGAAGACAAAGCACAAAAGCAGATAGCTTAGGAACAACAAGCTATAGGTATGACAGTCATGGCAGAGTAGAATTTATAGAGATGCCAGGCAAATCTACAATATATGGCTATGATAACGCAGGTAACCGCACAAGCTTAAGTGAAACATACACATCCTCTCAAACAGAGAGTATACCGGGCGAATCTGAAAGCACAACAGTTACCTACAAGTATAAGCAGATAGACTATGCTTACTCAGACGCAAATAAGATTTTAACATCGGTTGAAACATTGCTAAATGAGGGGGAAGAAAAAGTTGCAACTAAAAAAACATTATATGCTTATGATTACAACGGTAACCAAGTAGGGCAAACAACTTCGTATGAAACACCTCAAGCATTAAATGAAAGCATAGGCGTTGACATTTATACGAAAGAGGATTATACTGGTTTTAGTAAGGTTATACAAGACATTACAAGCACTTACGATGGTTTTAACAGGCTAACTTTACAAGAAACTATTTCAAAGGGTGAAAAGGTAAGGGTGGAGTTTACTTATACAGGAGATGACTTAAAGGTAAGCAAGCTTGTTAAAAAAGCTGGAGCAGAAGAAATAACAGGATACCTATATGACAGAGCAAATGTAATATTAGAAACAGGAGCTAATAATGAAACAAAGGTAAGGTATATTAGGGGAATAAACTACATAGCAAGAATAGGCGATAATAAGCATTCGTATTATCTATATAACGGTCATGGTGATGTAGTTCAAACTGTAGCACAGAATGGTGCAGTAGAGAATAGTTATGACTATGATGTATTCGGCACACCTATTTTATCGATAGAAGGAGAGAATGGCGGAGGCTATTATAGCTCAATTAAGTATGCAGGAGAATTCTATGACAGCGAAACTGGTCTGTATTATTTAAGAGCAAGGTATTATGACCCAGGCATTGGTAGGTTCATAAGCGAGGATAGTTATTTGGGAAATGATAATAACCCATTAAGCCTAAACCTTTACAGTTATTGCTATAATGACCCTATACAAAATGTAGACCCTACAGGGCATATAGTGTCCAGTACAGATAGGAGTAGATTATCAAGTTCCCAACAAGCAAGGGTACAACAAGCTACAAATGCTTATAATGCTGCAGCAGCAAGAGGCGATGCAAGAGGAATGGCTGCTGCTCATGCCGCAGCTGAATCAGTAAGAGCAGGCGCAAGTGGTGGAGGATATTCAGGTGGGTCTGACGGAAGTGGTAGATCAAGTTCAAGAAGTAGTTCAAGTAGTAGTTCGAGTAGCAGTTCGAGTAGCAGTTCAAGTAGTGGTTCAAGTAGTAGTTCAAGTAGTAAAGTAACAGTCGCTGCCAAAGATTACACTTCGGGGATGGCATTAACCTCTGCAATAAATAGAATTAATGATTTGCGAAAAGATAAAAAAATCACTAAAGAGCAAGCCATAAAATTAACAAGTGAGTTATATAATAATACAAGTAGTTTTGAATTAACTTCTGATTCAGTTGTTCTCAAGAATGCTTATGGTAAAACAAGCTTTACGCTATCAGCGACTAAATCTGATTTCACAATGTTTAGTGGCTCGGATGGCCGTGGCAAAGCTGTTGCTGCAACAGAGGCGATGGCAGCGCATAATGAAAACTGGTTGTTTGGTGATGATAAAGTTGATGTATTCGATAGTGTAAATGGTAAAAGATCTGATTGTGATGCGGCAGAGTTATTTGAAAAGAAAAATGGTGATGATACAGGCACATGGCTAACAGCATATGATAGAGTAGTTGTTTATAATAAATATACTGCTGAACAATCCCAGTGCGATGCGTGGGAGCTATGGGGCAAGCATGAAGGTGATGATACTGGTGTATGGCGTACAGGCAGTGAACGTACAAATGTATATGAGTATGGGACTGGGAATAAATCGTCTGCAAGATATGATGAAATTGCTTCTAAAAAAGCTGGCGATAAAACAGGTCAATGGGGAATGGCAGGGGATGGAATACCAGTATATAGCAAAATGCAAGGAAAAACAGTATCCGTTCGTGGGGATCAAGCAAAAACATTTAAAACGAATGATGGAATTAAGTATAATGAATATGTAAGGCAAGAAGAGATGCAAAATAGCAATTCTCAGGGGATGGGTAATGCTGGGTTTGATCCTACTAGTATTGTGGAAGTGCGATTGTTAAACAACAGTGATACTGTTCCATATCCTGCAAAAATACCAGGTTTCATGGGACATAATGGGGTAATGCTTGTGGATAAAAATGGATATGGTGCAGCTTTTAGTTTTACTCACAATGGTGGTGAAGATGCAGGTGCTATAGAAAAAATTACTGGTCTACCGGGTGCAATGCAGATGAAAATATTAACACCACAGGAAATCGAGACTCTGAACAAAACAGGAAACATATATGGGTACAATACCAGAGCTAGTGATGGGAGTCAGATAACAACTAATGAAGATAAGGGTGGCAAATATTATGATAGGTATTTAGTGATACCTGTATCATCACCTGAAGGAGGGACACGCATGTATAATAGAGCTATGGAATTTTATAGTAATCCTCCAGAGTATTCAGGTAAAGCATTCCATTGCTCAAATGCGGCATATTCGATAATTACAGCAGACCAGAAGCATAATTTTGAAGATAAAAATTTTCCAAATAATATGTATAATGATGCTGCTAAATGGTATACATCGCGTCTTATTGGGGAATTTAGTTTTTCATCAGGAGTAAAATAGTCTTCGCAAAAAATATTAAGTAAGAGTATAAGAATCAAATAAAGGGATGGTGTGTGATGAGGAGAATTTTCGTTTTTGTTAGTATCTTTGTCTTAGCAGCTTGTACAGTTTATTTTGGGGTTGTGTTTGGAAAACACAAAAACTTAAATATAAGGAATTTACCGGAAAATATAATATTGGGAAATCCTAAACTTGGTGGGGCATTTGTTGAAGGTTTGATTGTTTATGATTTTAAGAATCAAACTCAACAATCAATTCTTAATGGAGTATATATTTCTGATCCGTATTTTGGAGCTAATGGTAGAATTCTTATGGTACAGCAGGATAAAGAGATAATTGAGTACGATTTAGATGGTAAAAGCAGCAAAAAGATTTTTATTAGTAATGAGCATGTTGAATTACCTAAATATGTTCCAAATTCCAATTCAATTACCTATTCAAATGGACATGAATTATACATATATGATATGACAACACAAAAAAATTCAAAAATAACTGATCTTAGAGGGGATTACAGTTGGAATAATAGCGGAAAAGATTTTTTGTTTTGTTATAAGTACAATGATGCAGTCTATAAATATGATTTTACTAATAATACTATAGACCGGTTGTTTAGTGGGCATAACCCTCAGTATTCTAATAATAATCAGTATATCTCATACGTTGTATCCGATGAAAAAAGTGATTATATAGTTGTAAGAGAATTAACATCACAAAAAGAGTGGAGATATAAAGCTAGAGGTGTTCGCTACCATCGTTTTTCATCGGATGACAGATATATTGCATTTCAAAAAGATATAGAAAAGTTTTTGGCAGAAGATAGTGAACTAGTTGTTTGGGATTTTAAGAGCGGTGAAACCGGTAATTTGATAAATTTCATACATCATGGTAAATGCGGAGCATTTGACTGGATGAGAAAATAGCTGTCGACTTCAAAGTGTGTCCTGAAAGAACAGAGTGAATGTCAGGGGTAGAGACAATCTATAGTTATGATAACCGTGGCAATAAACTTACAATGACGAATGGTAAAGGTAAAACCACAAGCTATAGCTATGGAAGTCATGATAAAATTAAAAGTGTAACTAATGCCGATGGTAATATATCAGCATATAGCTATGACTTGGCATTAAACCTAGCAAAGATTCAAGATAAAAACGTTAAATGCACATTATACACATATGATAACCGCAGTCTTTTTCTGATATGGTATAAGCACTAAAAATATCATTAAATAAAGTAGATAGGTTTCAATATTTTTTTGGTGAAAAACATTTAAAACTTTTTCTTGAAATTTTAACAATACATGCTATAATATATTTAAGCGGTTAGTGGTTTTTCCGCTTACTTAAAAATGATTTTTTATATAACAAAGAGCTGACGTTCGGTAGTCAGCTTTTTTGTTTTTTACACCCTCAAATATTTTTTCTCAACATATTGAAAGTTTCAAGAATTGCAGATATAATTAAAAATGTAGAATATGGTAAGCAGTTAACATGGTAAGCAGTTAAAATGGTTATTAGAAGCTTTGTCCAAAGGGATAAGTGCGTCTAATAACCTTTTTTATTTTAGGAACCACAATTTAATAAGATAATTAAAGACTATAAAAGTTCTAGAAATAGGACATTTATGGTCTTTTTTTATATAAAAAAATCATTTTTATAGGAGGAAAAATCATGCAGGCGGAGAACAAAAACACAAATTTTGAGGAGGTAGTAAAGAATGAGCAGAGCAATGAAATCTTTGGAGAAAACACCACTGGAGAAATCGACCTTGGAGATGACAGCGAAGAAACCGGATTCGACCCATTTGCAGACTTCACACAAGACAAAGGAGCCATACAGAATGCCGAAGTTAGTGAATCAGAGGAGACGTTTCAAAAAGTGGTAAATGAAGCAGAGGAGTCAACAGATACGATTGTATCTACTGCCAAAAAGGAAATACAAAATCCTGTTGAGCCGAAAGATGCAATTTCTGATGAATCTCTTGCAAATCCCTTTGAGGCGGCAATGGCTGATGCGGAAACCAAAAAGGCTGAGGACAACAAGGCTGGTCTTATTGGTAAATTACCTGTCTTTGAGTATGCTAACGTAAAAGAAGATATTGTTGATACTTCAAAAACGTTTGAGGATATTCGAGAGGAAAAGGCATCAGACTTCCCTGAACTTGAAGATGAAAAGAGAGTATCTTGGACTATGGTATATGGCAAAATTACAAAAAATATTGCTGAACCAAAAACCACGACCATAGCCAAAATGAAATCCGAAATAGAATTATCTAAGGAATTCTTGGATTCTCTTAAAAAATCTAAAGGAGAAGTTGTTTGCAAGATCACACCGAAAGTTACAGCGCAGAAAAAAGGTGAAATATCTTCGTATAAAGGATTCTTCACTGATTTAAATGCGGCTGAAAAAAGCGGTAAGCCAATTATAATTATTCCAGCATATGACGGAAACGTTTATGAAATACGAAATAATGATATTGGGCGATTTGTGGCTAAAGCTAAAAAAGTAAGTGGACTATCAGAAATCAAGGCCGGATTTACTCCGGCTTTGCCACCTCTGCCTTTAGAGCTTATGAATCAAGTAATTTCTTTCTTTCGTCATTTTATGAATGAGGACGCAGAAACCGAGGCGCTTGCAAACGTTTATTGGGATAAGATAGATAAAAAATATTATATTTATCCACCTAAGCAGATTGTAACTAAGGTTTTAGTAAAAACAGAGCTTAATGATATTGACAATGAAAGATTTATTCATGTTATGGATATCCATTCGCATAATTCAATGGAGGCTAAGTTTTCCCCTACAGATAATGCGGATGAAAAAGCAACACGTATATATATGGTAATAGGGAGACTTGACAAGTTTTATCCTGAAATATCTGTGCGTGTTTCAGTAGGAGGCAGTTTTGTAAATATTGACCCTGCAATTGTTATTGATGGATTTAATACTGAATTTCCAAATAGTTGGATTGAACAGGTTGAAATCAAAAAAGCAAAGGGTGTTGATTATTTATGAGATATGCTAAGGATAGCTCTGTAAAAATAATTTTGCTTGGTGCAGGTGGTACGGGCGGTTATATTGCTCCGCATTTATATCGTATAGCATATGCGCTTGATAGAGATGTTCGTATTATTATTGCGGACGGAGATTGCGTGGAGAAGAAAAATCTTGTGCGTCAAAATTTTGCGTTTTCAGATATCGGTGAGAATAAGGCTAAAATATTGGCAGAACGTTATAGCGCTGTGTTCGGCATTCAAACCGAGTATATTCCCGATTATATTGAGAATGAGGAAATGTTGAAAAATCTTGTGAAATCTGAAGAAAACAGAAATTGCTACGGACATTACAGCATAGAACAAGTTATTTTAATCGGTGCAGTTGATAATAATCGTTCCCGTCAAATGTGTCATAAAGTTTTTTGTGACAGTCGCGACCTTATCTACATTGATTCTGGTAATGGAGAATACACAGGGCAGGTTGTTTGTGGCATAAGACGAAACGGTAAAACAAGTTCCAAACCAATTGGAAGTGTTTACGAAGATATTTTGGCTGATGAAGAAAAATTTCCTACGGAATTATCTTGTGCTGAGCGTAGCGTATCTGCTCCGCAAAGCATAGCAGCCAATCTTTTTGCTTCAACAGCTGTAGTATCGGTGCTATATAACTTGCTGGTATTAGGGAATCTTGAGGTTAAAACATTAACATTTTCAAGTAAAACCTTAAATATGAAATCTATTATAAAGAAGAAAAGGGGTAAAGTAGCGTGAAACAAGAAGAAATGATTTATAAAACTGTAAAAGATGTAGTCATGACGTTTGATAAAATCACAACTGTAGTAACCAAAAGCTTGGTAACTTTCGATGAAAATGGAAATCAGCATTTGAAATGTTATACGAGCGTAAGGAAAGTCGAGAATATTGGTGAAAACTTACTTTTGAAGGATACAAGGGAGGTGGCATAAATGGGGAAAGGAAATTATCTCCTTCCTATGCATAACCTTCTTGCCGGATACGGTGGTTATTACATTGATTTAGAAGCGCTGTATGGTGAAGAGTATTGGGAAAGCGAAGCAGATGATGATTATTTTAGAGAACGTTGGGATGATTTTAAAGTAACTCTAGTTGATGTAATGAGTAAAAAATTCCAGTCACTTGTATGGGTAGATAAACATAAATGGGACGGATACAGCCATAGATATGTGCTTATGGAAAACAATTTGGTTGAACTTATCATTTGTGAAGAGGATACTTATATGGCGGTATATTTTATTATTCCGTTAGAGTGTGAACGCGAAATACTTGCTAAAATACATCTTCAAAGGTATATCAATCATTTGAAAATGATTTTACTTGTTAGCTACCCGAATTATATAAGAGAGCGATGCGGTCCTTGGACAAGTAGCCGTGTTGCATAAATTTCATAATTTTTACTAGGAGGCTTAAAATGAACGAGAGATATTATGTGCTTGATAAGTTCGGAGAAGTTTTTAGGGCGCTTACTTCACTTGTTGAAGCAATGCCAATAAAACGTCAAGCAATTGAAACATACAGGGAGAAAAATAATTTAGAGAAGGCAAAAGATGTGTATAAGGAACTACAAACGTGTCATATAAAACTACTTGATTGCGTAACAACAGCAAAGCTTTTATTCCTTGAAACGGATTTGAGTGAAGCGTCTGATTATGCGGGTAATTTATATGATGCAGTTAATAAATTCAATTTGATGGCTATTGATTATACAAAACTTATTAAAGCAATAACGGTTTTGATGGAACAGATTCCAAAGCAGGAAACAACTAATGCGAACGTTATTGGTAGGCTGATGAATAACTTGAAAATGGGTTATTATCCTACTGATAATGAACATATTGCAATCATGCAAAATGCTGTGGAATTTCCGGATATAAAAGTTAATGTGTTCGATCCTTGCTGCGGTTGCGGTCTTGCTCTTGAAAAATTGGTAACTGGAAGAAAAGCTACAACCTATGGAATAGAGATTGATGAATACAGGGGGAATGAAGCAGAAGGTCGGCTTGACAGAGTTGGGTTTGGAAGCTATTTTCACTCAAGGATAAGTAATGAAGCATTTCATATGATGCTTCTTAATCCACCGTATTTATCGGTTATGACAGAGAACGGTACCAATGCAAGGCATGAAAAACGCTTTTTAGTTGAAAGTATGTATAAACTTATGTATGGCGGACTCTTGCTCTACATTATACCGTACTATCGACTTACAGCAGATATTTGCAGAGTTTTGTGTGATAACTTCATTAATCTTAGAGTATATCGTTTTGGTGAGAATGAGTTTTCAAAATTTAAGCAAATAGTGGTGTTTGGCATACGTCAAAAGAAAAATGATGGTAGCAGCTTGGTGCAAGAATTAATAAAGTGTGCAATGACACCAACAGAAATACCATTGCTCGAAACTATTACCTCTGGCTTATATCAATTGCCAAATCAAGAACAAAAGGTAGAAATATTTAAAGGAGCTAAGTTTAATCTGGGTGAGCTTAAAAGGCAACTAAAGAGTTCTAAGAGTATAGAAGCATTGTTCGAAAAAAGTAAGCTTGATGCTATGGAGAAAAGGCCGCTTTTGCCACTTAATGTGGGACAGGTCGGACTTATCGGAGGTAGTGGGCTTATAAACGGATATGTTGACTGTGATACTCCCCATATTATAAAGGGTCGTATTGTAAAAGAAATAAAACGATATGTAAGTGAAACAGATTCAACCGTAACAGAAACAAGGGTAAACCGTATGGTGTTTAATATACTAACACCTGATGGTTTTAGGGAACTTGCATAAAAAATTGATTGGAGGAGTTAATTATGAAAGAAAGAATAAGTAAATCATTTCCACTAGGTCAAGTTGTAATTACTTCAAATGCTCAACAAAAACTTAACTTAGTTGATGCCTTTTGTTTTGTAAGCAGACATTTGTGTTGCGATTGGGGGGATTTGTGTGATGAAGATTGGGCGTTAAATAATGCTGCTGTATTAAGCGGTGAAGGCAGAATCTTTTCATCATATACAGATTCAAACGACGTGAAGTTTTGGATAATCACCGAGCATAATAATGAATATACAACAGTGCTACTTCCAGAGGATTACTAAGATGGAAGTGGTATTGGATTTAATGAAAATGACGAAAAAATTAAAAGGAACTAAAAAAGTAGAGCAAATAGAAATGACAAGCGGCGTATCATATTTATACTGCCAAATTTTTGGCACTATTATAAATGGTGGATATGTGCAAATAGGTGATATAGATTTTAATGCATTTGATGAATCGGAGTTAGATGATTTTATTGAAATGTATAACGGAAATATTAACAAACAGTTAGATAAAACACATGAAATTGCCAATACATTTTCAAATGTAGAGCCAAGAATTAAATTCGAAAAAGCTTTTTTCTAAAGGAGAAAGAAAAATGATAGATTATGTTTATTATGGAGATTTTTCCGAAAGCCTAGACATTTTGATGACTCTGAAATTGGAATATGATAAGGGAAGAACAAAGTTCATTGAAAATATTTCGAGATGTGTTTTGGATAACGATTTGTATTTTGACGCATATTTTGAATGTTTGGCAAGTGCAGCAAAATTTTCTTATAATGATTACTTGGAGGAATACGAGGTGGAAAAGTGGTTTTTTTCAAGTGATGAAATGACAGAGTTTTATAAATTAGCCAGAAAAATCGGAAGAATTAAAGGGCAAACTGAAAAAGAGAATACATATATTAATGAAGCGTATGATTTCTCAATGGATTCATTGAATTTTAGTAGCTATAGTGCGAGTGGATATTTATACACGGGCACAAAACATCGCTATGCAAGCTCATGGGTTATGTACCTAACATGCGATTTTTGCGAACATTTCGCACTTGCATCAGCAGTTACGGAGATTTTTGAGTATTATAACAACATGGTTGTAAAGCTCAGAAATGACTATGCAAATCTTACATACGTTACGGAATTGGAGGAGGCAGCATAATGGATAAAAGTGATGAAATTGTAATTCATATTAGTAAAAATATGAAGATAACAGTAGAAGAATTAAAAAACGGTGTGGTTTCATTTAAGGAAGTGGAGCCAAACACATTTGTTGAGTGCATAAAAAGCAGCTTGAAGCAAGGTATGATATGTAGCGGTGTTTTGCCAGATAACTGTGTATCCTACTCAAGCAGTGAGGATGGTAATCGGTATGTAACAATTGTAGTGGATGAACAAAAATCAGATATAACATACGAGAAAACGTTATATGAGGGCTTTCCGCTTCCAAGATTAATTTTTGGATTTTATATTGATAAAAGTGGTCGTATATATTCTGTTAATTTGGGTGTCATAGCTAAAGGTAAAGTTACACCTGAAACAAAAATGTACCATTATCCATTTTCAAATGTAGGTGGCTTTAATCTTTGCACTGGAGGGAATTCATTTCCTAAAATAACATCGTTGCACCAATTGTGTGGTATCCCTAATTATATCCTATCAATGCCAAATAATAATGACCGCTATGAGGCTTCGCATAATAAGTTGCGTTTAGAGTTTAGGGCATTGTTGGAGCATTTAAAGGATAAAACGAGTGATTACTATTATAAAAATATTTTAATCGAAAGTGGAAAAAAAGTAAAGGATTTTATAAATTGGAGGAGTATATAATGAGCGTAAACAAGTATTGGGAGGCATTTGGGCAACCTTTTGAACAAGAAAGCATTAAATGGCGTATTCAATATATGAATAGAGAGAAGACAAAAGGTTTTGCTGTTCCATATGCCGATTCAAGAGCTATTGCAGATAGGCTGGATAAAACTGTTGGTCAATTTAATTGGCAAGACAGCTATACAGCTTGGCACAATAGCACCGATGATAAATCAAATTTAAGAGCTTCGCAAATCTGTACTATCTCAATATATTTTGACGAAAAAGACAGATGGGTAAGCAAATCCGATGGTGCTGAAAATACAGATATTGAGCCAGTTAAGGGTGGCTTGTCTGATGCGTTTAAACGTGCAGCATCAAAGTGGAATATTGGTAGGTATTTATATAAATTCAATGGTGTTTGGGTAGAAATAGAGGAGCGTGGCAAAAGTTATGCTATAAAAGATAGTGAAGAAACCAAGTTAAACGATCATTATCAAAAAACAGTAGCAAGAATTTTTGACACTTCCGCGGTTGTAACAAAACAACCAAATAAAAATACCGAACCGCCAAAACCACAAGAATCCAGTAAGCCTGATTCAACTAATTCTGAACCGCTTTATACTATTTCTGGAGTGCAAATTAATAATGGCGCAAGCGGAACTAATAGTACAATAAAATTGGTGAATACAGAGGGTAAATCTTTTACTGCATATCTTCGAGGCAAAAATGAAAAACTTGCAAATGGTGTTCGCCTTAAAAATGTAAAGTTACTTCAAAAGGATGGAAACTATGGCAAGTATAATGTTCTTGATAAATATGAGATAGCAGCTTAAATCTAAAAAGGTGCAGCGAGTGGAGGAATCCACTCTTTGCACTATAAGAATGGAGGCAGAAGAATAATGAGAAAGATAAACAAATTTAGTATTGTAAGCATAAAATTATCCGGATTTAAAAAATTTGTTGAGCCAGTAGAGTTTCGCTTTGGCAATGTATGTTATATAACCGGTGAAAATGGTCATGGAAAATCCAGTATTGCGGATGCAATAGCATTTGCATTTTGCGGGACACCATTTTGGGGTGATAAAAGTAGTGAAAAGCTTATCTCTCAAAATGCGGCAATAATGCAGGTAGATGTTGAGTTAGCGGACGAAAATGGAGAAATACATAAACTAACAAGACGTAGGACAGGCAGTAATACAATTATAACATTTGATACTTTACCTGTTAGACAGACAGATGTAGCCACAATATTTGCAGAAAGGGATATTTTCCTATCTATCTTCAATCCGTTATATTTCATTGAGAAAATAGCCGAGGATGGAAGAACGTTTCTGCAAAAGCTATTACCACCTATTGAGCAGGAACAGGTATTCCAGATGCTTAGTGAAAATACTAAAAGCTTGCTTGAAAATGAAAGTCTTTTGGACACTGAGTATTATATTAAGACTAAACGTGAAAATATGCGAGAACTCGATGATGATAATATCTACTTATCAGGTCAGCTTGATTTGTTGAAATCACAGCTGAATAAAAATGGTGATAATCTTAATGGCATTAATAATAGCATCAGTGATATTAAACAGAAAATATCTGTTTTGGAGGATATGCAGTTTAAAGATATTGATGTAGAAGCTCTGAAAAAGCAAAAAAGTGATATTCTCGAAAATATTAACAGTGAAAATAGAAAAGAACTTTTAGCAAAACAATCTGCACTATATGCATCCGAATATCAATCGAAGCTGACTGCTGACATCGCTAAGATAACGGCAGAACTTGACGGACTTTATGCACAGCATAAAAAACTGTTTGGATTATTGCAAAAAGTTAAGCCCGGTATTAAATGTCCTACTTGTTTTCGCCAAATAACCGAAAATAATATTCAAGACGTGAATACTGAACTAAAAAACCAGCTCGATGATATTGTAGCAACTGGTAAAAATATTGCGTTACAGAAAAATGAATTGGTTGTATTAGATGAAAAATGTAAATCTCAATTTATGAAATTCCGTGATGAAGATATTAAAAAGGTAGAATTTGAGCTTTTACAATTCGGTTCAACTGATATATCCGAGGTGTCGTTAATTGATGATATGTTAAAGCAAGGGAATTTATCGGATGAACAATTATGTGATTTGAATTGCTTAGAAGTAGAACTTGTACAAGCAGAAAGTGAACTTAATGCTTTGTCAAATACGCAGGATTTAAAAACAGATATTGAAAAGCTTGAAAAATCAGTTAAGTCAAACGAAACACAGGTAAATATAATACAAAACCTTATTTTTGCGGCGGTAGAATATGCGGCAAAACGTGCGGAGTTGTCGTTAAAACAACTGCAAATGAACAAAGCGGCTATTAAATTAATTGATGTTGTGAAAAGCACGGGTGAGATTAAAAATATTTTCCGTTTCACTTATGATGGCAAAGATTATAGATGGCTTTCGAATTCAGAAAAGATAAAAGCAGGACTTGAAGTATCTGACCTGCTTAGAAGGCTTACTGGCTGTAATTATCCAACCTTTGTAGATAATGCAGAAAGTATCACGAGTCTTAAAATCCCAGAAGGGCAGACTTTGTTTGCTTTTGTGAAAAAGGGAAATGCTTTGTCGGTTACTGATAGAAGTGAAGTAAAGGCGGTGGCGTAATGTTTAATTATGTTGAATTTGATATTATTGCTGTTGCAAAAAGATGTGGTGTTCAGATTAAGCCTAATCAACGAGAGGGTATTGAGATTAAAGCTCGTTGCCCATTTTGTGGTGATACAAAATATCATCTTAGCTTTAACAGAGAAAAAGAGAGGTTTCGTTGTAATAGGTGTGATGAACATGGTAATAGTGTATCGTTGTATGCAAGAATTTTTAACGTGAGCAATAAAGAGGCATTTGGAGAATTGTCAAATGATATTATTTTTAGATTACCAGCAAATATTTACGTTGAGAAAAAATCATATACGTCAATACGGCCGCTTATGGATAGGCATAATGTATATTGTGATTTTCTGAAAATGCTTGTTCTTAATGCTAATCACAATAAGAATTTGCTCAAAAGAGGGTTTGAATTTCACCATGTACAACAGTTTATGTATAAGAGTCTACCTATGGATAATGCTTTAAGACGGAAGGTATTGGACACTCTGTCGGCTAAACATGATTTGTATGGAATTCCAGGATTTTATACTGATGATTTTGGCGATTGGCAAATGTACTTAAAATCATGCGGCGGTATATTTGTCCCTATTTGCAATGCAAAAGGTTATATACAGGGCTTGCAAATTCGTCTTGATGACGAATCAGACCAAAAATATCGCTGGTTTTCCAGTAATCATTATAAGGATGGTACAAAGGTTCTGCCTTGGGTACATGTTATTGGAGACACTTCATCTACAACGGCTTGCATCACAGAAGGAGCGTTGAAGGCTGATGTTACGAGTGTTTTGTCAAATGGGAGATTATTTTTGGCTTTGCCAGGTGTAAATGCTATCGATTGCCTAATTGATGTTTTGAAAGAGCTAAAACTTACAAAGGTTATTGAGGCCTACGATATGGATAAAACACAAAATCCTTTGGTTAAAAAGGCTTTAATAAGGCTAGAAAATATTCTTGAAGAAAATGGAATAGAGTATGTCCCACATGTGTGGAACCCACAATACAAAGGGATAGATGATTATTATTTATACAAAACAAGATGCCAAGCGGCATAAAAAAATAAAAGGAGCGATTTACATGAAAATGGAAAATTTAATGGCAGTAAATACGAACAATGAAAATACTGGTAATATCTTGGGTAAATTCTTATATTTTTCTTTCTCGAATATTTTGATTGAAAGAAGCGAATTGGAGGACATATGTAGTAGTGTCAATTTCCCGATAGATATTATAGGAAGAACATCGCTGACTGATGCTTTCAGAAACGCTACAGGCGATATCTATGATCGTATCGTAGATAAAAGCGTAAATGGTATTGATATCAGCAGAATTTATTGTCGTGATAACAAAAAGATAGAAAAAGATGTTATCTCAAGAGAATTGGTTGAGGAAACCTTAGATGAGGAGACAAATATATATACAAAGCTTGCCAACATAAATTATGATAAGTCAAGTGACCATTTCAGTTATGGCAATTTTAATTATGATAGCAATCGTAATATTTATGAATATTGTGATAGGGCAAGAAAACTTTTCAACTTATACCGTACTTGCTCCTCCAAAAGACAGATAGAGGGTTTGGTAAACCGTTATATTGCAGCGATGAATGCGGTTAAAATTTCGGTTCATGGTCATTTGTTTTTTGTCCCTAAAGCCACAATGTATATGGTTGAGGTGCTAGAAGACTTTATTGAGGAACTTAATAGACATAATAAGGTTAATGAATTTAATAAGGTCCAAAATACGATAACTGTTAATTCTATGTATGTAGTGGATGATGCAAAACAACGCTCGAAAATGGCAGACGAGTTTTATGCTAACGTGAAAAAAGATATAGAAATGTATCAGGAGCGCATTGAGTATTTAATAAAGTCTAACAGCCAAAGTCCAGCTATTATGGAGCGCTGGATAATAAAAATAGAAGCTCTTGAGCAAAAGAAACGTATATATGAGGATATTTTGAAACAGGAACTAGATGATTTGGATGATGAGTTTAATATGCTCAAATTCTTAGGATCTGAGCTTAAAATACGAGTTAGAAATAAGAGGGCAGCATAAATAAACTTTTAAAGGGTTGCGATTAAAGTTGCGACCCTTTACACTATAGAAAAAGGTCATTTGTAAAATGCTCCTAAATATAAAGTGAGCATATTCAAAAGTTTTATATTCAATTGTTTGATGTGCCATTATCGGCTTAGGTAATCATAAATATACATAAGGAAACACTGATCTAATGAAATTACCCCTGTCAAAATTATACGGAAAATGGAATGCTAGTAATACATTTAACGAAAAAGCAGGGGATTTAAATGAACAACAACAAACATTTAGTGATATATTGCACCCAAATATTGTTGTTGATAAAGACAGCAGACTTGTGCGTACTATGAAGACTAACGTTAGATAAAAACTCATTCGAAATCGGGACGGTGGACGGTGAAAATTTTTGTCATTTAAAATAATGTTGCGACAACTCAGCTGTGACGCATACCCCATTTTTATATTTTCGCTTGAGCCTGTAAAAATTTTTGTGTATAGTGATTAAGAAATCTCTTTCTTGGCAAAGATTAGGATATAATGCTAAGGAGGAGATTTTCGCATGTCAATAATACCAAAAGAAGCAATAAGAGAGTTAATCAAGGAAAAGAAATTTCAAAGTGCAGATGATATTTTGGAAACATTAAAGGGTATGTTTCGTGAAGTATTACAGGAAACCTTAGAGGCTGAACTTGATGAAAAGCTTGGCTACGACAAGCATGATGTTGAATCAAAGCTGTTGAATACTATCGAAAACAGTCGTAATGGCTACTCGAAAAAGACGCTTAAAACCCAACTCGGAAATGTTGAACTGAACATTCCACGAGATAGAAATGGTGAATATGAGCCACAAATCATCCCAAAACACAAACGCAATGTTACAGGTATTGAAGAAAAAGTTCTTGCACTTTATGCAGCAGGTATGACAACTCGTGATATTCACACTCAGATACAAGACCTATATGACATTGAAATTTCCGCCGAAATGGTTAGTAAAATTACTGATAGAGTACTACCTTTAATGCAGGAATGGCAGAATAGACCATTAGAAGCGGTATATCCTTTTGTTTTCCTGGACGCTATACACTATAAAGTGCGTGAAGATAAGCAAATAGTGAATAAGGCAGCATATGTAGCTATTGGTGTTAATACAGATGGCTGTAAAGATGTGCATGGTATTTGGATTGGCGGTAACGAAACAAGTAAGTTCTGGCTTGGAGTATTAAATGAGCTTAAAAACAGAGGAGTATCTGATGTATTAATATTTTGTGTTGATGGGCTTACGGGCTTTTGCGAAGCAATTGAAGCTGCATTCCCAAATGCTAAAATTCAGCGTTGTATCATTCATCAATTAAGAGCCAGCATGAAATATGTTTCGCACAAAGATAAAAAGGCATTTGCTGCTGATTTAAGGGAAGTATATACAGCACCATCAGAAGAATGTGCTATGGATTATCTTATTACCTTAAAAGATAAGTGGGGCAAGAAATATCCGAATGCAATTAAGAGTTGGGAAATAAATTGGAATAATTTGAGCACATTTTTTGCATATCCACCTGAACTTAGGAAAATAATATATACAACGAATGTAATCGAAAGTTTAAACAGCCAGTTTAGAAAGGTTACCAAAACGAAATTGATTTTTCCAACCGACGAAAGCTTGCAAAAAATGTTATATCTTGCAACAATGAATGTGACAAAAAAATGGACAATTCGATACCGCGACTGGGACTTAGTCATCGGTCAATTGTCCATCCAATTTGAAGGAAGGTTGGGCGGAAAGTTAGCAGGGTAGACCTTGGAGCTCCGCCCCAAACCCGGCCGCTCATTGCCGCGGGGCTAGACCTTCAAAATACAGTATTGGTTAAAATTTAAACCTATATTCTTTACCACGAAAGAGATGAAAACACAAAATTATTTACACTGTCTTTCGCTTCGACAGTGCTTAATTCTGTATGCAGTTTCATCAACTCTAAGAAGCTTTTTTGTGCCCTTGTTTTTTATCCCAACTATCATAACCGTTACCATTGCTATATTCATTAAACCAAACTAGTGGTTGTGATCTGTTTCTAATTTCTAACTCCTTGCAAATTTTAACCGTTTTTTTAGCTTCCTCAAAATACATCTTACGTGCCTTGATTTTTAGCTCCCTTGTATATACTGCCATTCCTTTATGTCCAGCAATAATAAACATCTCTTGGTGTTTATTACACAAGTGTCCGTTTTTTCGGTGGCGGTTCACAAAAGTTATTTTAAACTGCAAAATATAATCTTGTATATGCAAGATTATATTTCACGCTTTTAATATTAACATAACTTAAATATCCTACTAAATGATATTATTATACATAAACTTTTTGAATAATTTATTATACTATAATATTAGTTTGAAATATTATAAAGGATGTGTTAATTAAATGACTTCAAAAGAAAGAGTGCGTAAGGCGATATCTCATATTCAACCCGACAGAGTGCCAGCAAATTTTGATTGTGTAAGTAGTGTGGCAGAAAAGCTATTTAAACATTATAGCTTTGATAATATGGAACAAATATATCAAAAGTTTGAAATCGATATTCGCTCAGTTGGCCCAAAGTACATAGGTCCTGAGATTAAAAAATGGACTGAGAATGGTGCGGAAATATCAGAAAGTTTCTGGGGGTGGAGAAGCAAACATCATTGGACCGGTAAAGAATATAATTACATTACCTGTTACTATCCTTTTGATGAGTTTGATACAGTAGAACAACTTGAAAATTATCAGTGGCCATCTACAGAATGGTTTGATTACGAAAGTGTTAAATATCAATGTGATGCACATAAAGATAAGGCTATAATTACAGGGCACGAAGGTCCATTTCAAATAGCAACTTTTTTAAGAAGTATGGAAAACCTTTTTGCTGATATGGTAGTAGAACCTGAATTCGCTCATAAAATTTATGACAGAATGGTTGAATTTGAACTTGAACATTACGAAAAAATTTTAAAAGCTGCAGATGGCCAAATTGATATTATAAGACCACACGACGATTATGGAACACAAATAAGCCTTCTTTTTTCTGTAGATATGTGGCGTGATTATTTTAAAGATAATACAAAAAAACTTGTAAACCTAACCCATAAATATGGTGCGTTTTATCAGCAACACTCGTGTGGGGCAGTAAGGCCTATAATTCCAGAGCTTATTGATTGTGGAGTTGACGTGTTAGAGCCAATTCAGAAGGTTAATGGGCTAGAGCCAGAGGATTTAAAGAAGACATTTGGGGATAAAATAGCTTTCCATGGTGGGGTTGACACACAATTTGTACTGCCTTTTGGAACTGTAGAGGAAGTTAAAAAGGAAACAGAGCATTTTATTAAAACTCTTAATGTAAATGGTGGTTACATACTAATGGCAAGCCAAGGATTTGAGGGTGATGTTCCTGTTGAAAATATAGAGGCTTTATATAGCGTAGATCGTTAGTTAGAAAAGCTTGTATAGGATATAATTTGTTTTTTAAATTCGGCTGGGGTTAATCCCTCAGCCTTTTTAAATAATCTAATAAAATGACTAGTGTCATAAAATCCAAGCGATAATGCAAGGTTCTCTAATTTTACATTACTTTGGCATAATTGTTCTTTTGCAAGAGATATTCTTCTGTTTAATATATATTTAGCAGGAGTTGTACCTACAATTTTCAAAAAAAACTTCCCGAAATATGAAGTGCTATATCCACACACCTTTGCAAGCTCGCGTATTCCAAGGTTGATTTTTATATTGCCATCAATGTATTGTAGTACTTCATCTATCATTTTCAAGTTGGAGCGAGAAATGGATTTCGAATTATGTTTATCAGAAGCCTCCAAAAGATATATAAGCACAGAATATATAGTTTTAGATATGCGATATTTTGGGAAAGGCTCATTATATAATAAGTGCAAAATATGTTTAATATATTTATTTACCTTATTACTTTCGGATACGGAAAGAACAGGATTACCACTTTTTGAAATTTCTTCTGGAATGTTGTACATACTACCACATAAAAATTCTAACCAATTAAGCTCTAAATCATAAGAGCCAACAGACCAATATTTATGGGCCTCAAACGGAGGGAGGATAAATAGCTGTCCTTTTTTTACAGTATGCTGAGCACCTCTAAATTCAACAATCATTTCGCCATCTATAATATAATGTATGTTGCAAAAAGGGTATGATTTATCCCTTTCAATATAAAAAGTTTTTTCGGTTTTGCCATATCCAGCTCGGCATACAGAAAAAAGCCTTGTATCTTGATAAATATTTTTGTTAATATATTGTTCATCCATATTAATACCACCAATTATAAAATTTAGAATATAATTATTATACCACATAACTTTAAAAATGTATTGTTATTTACAATATAAAATTATAGCAAATACTTATATATTTTACTCTATATTTTCCATACGAACTGTGACAAAAGATCAGTCTTTTTTGAGAACGAAAAATAAAATAACATCTAAAAATAGTTTAGTAACGTTATTAGTTATTAAAAACTCTTCAATAGTCTATTTGAGAATTTTTGCTATTTTCGACAAAAGAACTCCCTTTCATTATTTTGCGAATATGGCGAAAGTATTGCTGACTGATTTCTTGGATTTAAAAGCATTTCAAAGATTATTTCCAGTTATTTTAACCGATAACTGTTCGGAATTTATGCGAGTGGAAGATTTGGAAAACACTTGAACAGGTGAAAGACGTTATTAATCTGATATGTTGAGGAAAGGAATTCTTTATACAAATGCAGATATGACGTTGCTTATGAATCATATAAATAGGTAAAAGGAAGAGTTTAAAGAACAGTAGACTTATGAGAAGGTAGAGTCTGAAGATAGAATCTAAAGATGCAGAACTGAAATATATTCACCGCCAGTTTTACCAATATACTCAATAATTTTATGCAACAATCTATCATTATCGTTTGTTGTTTGAACCAATTCTATCTGTTCTAAAAAGTTACCGTATATTAATAATATTCCTTTTGCTTTGAGTTTATTAGAATAGCACTTTTTATAAATCAAACAGTTCATAAGTAACTCTTCTTTCAGCAAAAAAAATCGGTTTGTTTGCTTTTTCCGTTTTGCTTGTTTCATAAACGGCACTAGTATTAGGGAGAGAAAACCAACGAAACAAAACAAGAAATGCCCTTATTTTAATATCCATGCACATCATTTGGGATACACAGACATAACTAACTTTAAAAAATCAGCCGAATATGGTTATATTAAAGGATTGTTTGTATAATTTTCATTTCTGAGTACTCAGCTAATTGAAGTCAATAAGTCGGCACAAATATCAATTTTGGACTTTTGAAAAAAGCATTGACAATACTGGGGTTTATGGATAGAATTAAAGGTAATATATAGCACTTTAAAGGGTGCAAATTCAAGTAAAATAAATCATGGTTGGAGTTGATTAGTGTTGTATAAGCTTATTGTGGTAGATGACGAAGAGATAATTAGAAATGGGCTTACAGATTTTTTTAACAGAAAGCCAGAGCTTGGTTTTGAGTTAGTAGCATCATTATCTGACGGCAATGATACCATAGAGTACTTGAAAACAAATCCGGTAGATGTAGTACTTACAGATATTAAAATGCCGGGCAAAACCGGTCTTGACATTGCTAAATATATACATGACAATAAATTTAATATAAAGGTTGTTTTAATTAGCGGATATAATGATTTTGAATACGCTAAAAAAGGTATAGAATACTCAGTTAAGTATTACTTGCTAAAGCCAACTAATTTTAGTGAGGCAAAACATGTTTTCGGTAAATTAAAAGAGTCATTAGACCTTGAAAAAATGGATAAAGATGAATATTTGAGTGAAATTCAAGAACAATTTTTTACTGAGTTAATTTTAGGTTCGATAATAAATAAAGATGATATCATTAATCAAATGAATGAACTAAATTTTACTTTTGATATCGAATATTGTCCATGTGCTATAATAAATATTATAATAACAGATTATTTTAATAGCTCAAATAATACTTTGTCTTATGGTAACCAAAGTAAATTGTTGGTAATAAGAAACATTTTTCAAAAAAGCTTTATTAATGAGTATTGTTATAAACTTTTTTATAATTACCCTGAAATGAAATTTATAGTTATATCAAAAAGTAGTTTTAGTTTATCAGATTTTAAGAGTAATCTTTATAGCATTATAGAAACGATAGAGCAAGCTACTAAAGAAATTGTAGGTTGTCAAATTAAAATTAAAATAGAAAATTGTTATGAAAACATTTTTGGAATTTTAAAATACAATGATTTAAAAAACGATGTTTTATTAAAGGAAAGAGTACTGCTTTTATTTACATATATGACCTCACGAAATCATGATGCTGCTAATAATCTTATTGAAAGTATAATTGAGAGTATTAAGGAAAATGATTTGGTTGATGTACGTTCATATTTACTAAATTTGTTTTCAATGATGAATAACAACTTTGTTATGATAGGTGAAAATTTACCTAAGTTATCATACAGATTTGATTATTATTCGATTGTGAGTATTAACAATATAGAAGAATTAGGTAAATTCAGTGTTAATCTCATAAGAAGTATAATTGATTATTTTTCTGTTAAAAGTGAAATAGCAAGTGAATTTTCAATAAAAAAGTCACAAAAATTTATTGATAATAATTTTTCAAGAGATATTTCACTTGAAGAGGTTTCTGAACATGTTTTTTTAAGCCCCGCATACTTTTGCAGATTATTCAAACAAGAAACAGGGGAAAATTTTATTAATTATTTAATTAGAATTAGAATGGAAAATGCAGTAATATATTTAAAACAAGGGCTTAAAATTAATGATATAAGTGAAAAAGTCGGATTTAACAGTAGTAAGTATTTTTCAAAGATGTTTAAAAAATACTATGGAATATCACCATCTGATTATATGAGAAATTTATAATAAGCCGGAAGGACGGTTTTTTAAATGAAAGAAAAAATATTAGAGGAATTAAAACAATTTAAAGTAAGAAGTGTTTTCATTAGAAATTTGATAATTATTGTTGTATTATTTGCAATACCTTTATGGGGTATAACCAAGCTTTATCTTAGCAAGGTAAATGATGTATTAAAATATGAAATTAACTCTGCAAACATGAATACCATATGTAGAATAAAAGATATAACAGATGCTTTGGTAAGTCAAACAAATATACTTAGTATATATATGTCACAAGATGACAAATTTAAATCCTTTGTGATTAAAAACCCAATGCATTTAGGCGATTGGGAAGAGCTTTGCGTGGGCATTAATAATGAAATTAGAAAAACAATTCTTTCAAATTCATATATAGATTCAATCTACGTTGTTTCAGATAAAACGGGATTGGTATTAGATGGGTATGCCTTAAAAAATGTTAACGATATAAATTATAAAGGGTGGATTAAACCCTATCTAAATAATAGTGTATTTAATAATGATATACAATTTAAACCACATTATAACGGCTATCCCTATTTCCTAACGGTTGCCAATACAACCCAACTTGGTAATAAAACACGTTTGGGAATTGTTATAATTAATATAGACATAGAAAAGCTAATAAAAATGGCTAAGGATAGCGTAATACCATCATCGCAACGAACATATATTGTCGATAGCTCCAACAAGGTGATATATAGTGATGATATTTCTAATATTAACAAAAATATTGATGAGTTTGATTGTTTAAAGAATATAAATAAATATGCATCTGACTCTTCTTTTGATGTTGATATCAATAATGAAACTAATATTTTATCTTTAACAGGTTCAAATAAGTATCAGTGGAAATTTATATCTCTGTTCCCACTTGCAAATTATAATGATAAGATTAACAATATTAATACCTTAATGAGCATTATAATATTAGTTTTGTTTTTTGTTGTAGTAGTTGCCACCTTTATAATATCTATGATTACGTATTTGCCCATAAAGCATATTCTTTTTGCTTTAAAATACCCATATGAATATATTAATAATTATAAAATGACAAAAAAAGATAAATATAATGAAGTAAGCTTTATAATAAAAAATATTATACAATCTGCTCAAAAAAATAAAAATACGCAGGAAGATTTAGAAAATAAAATGATGTTATTAAATAGGGCTCAGGCGGTCGCATTGCAGACGCAAATCAACCCACATTTTCTTTATAACACATTAGAAACTATAAATTGGATGGCGGTGAAGCTGACAAATGAGGAAAATGACGTTTCATATACATTGGATATCTTATCAAAATTATTTAGAAAAACATCAGATGCAACAAATTACATAATTACAGTTGTGGAGGAAATAGAAAATACCAAGCTGTTTATAAAAATACTCTTAGCAAGGTATAAGGATGTATTTGAGGTAAGGTGGGATATTAACGAGGTATTTTTAAATAAAAAAATATTAAAGCTTATTTTACAACCAATTGTAGAAAATGCTATTTATCATGGTATCAGACCTTCAAAGAAAAATGGTATTATAGTTATCAGATTTATACAAAGAGACGATAAAATGATAATAAATGTTGAGGATAATGGCATAGGCATTGATAATGATGTGTTGCAAGGGATAAACGATAATTTGAATAAACCAGCTATTTTTGAAACAGAGCATATAGGTCTTTATAATGTAAATCAAAGAATTAAGCTTATCCATGGGGGAAGCTTTGGTGTTAATATTAAAAGTGTAAAGGGAATAGGCACTAAGGTGGAAATATTACTACCCATAATAGAGTAAAAATTTAGCAATATAATGCACCTTAGTAAAAAGTTTACCCTTTTAAAAAAATAAATGTAGTGCTATAATTTAATTGTAGTACTACATTTATTTTTTTAAAGGGGAATGGTGAATTTGGATAAAACTTTAACCGAACATAGTCATAATATGAAAAAAGTCAGTAATGACTTTAAAATAAAAAACGCAAGGTTCAAAAGTGCAATTAAAGATAACCTTGAACTATTGATTTTTACTGTTCCGGCTGTTATAAGCCTCATATTGTTTAACTACCTGCCTATGCTTGGCTTTGTTATGGCATTTAAGGATTATAGGTTTAGTAGGGGAATATATAATAGTGAATGGAATGGGCTTAAAAACTTTGAGTTCTTTTTTAAGTCGCAGGATGCATGGATAGTTACCAGAAATACAATCGCTTACAATTCACTTTTTATTGTGCTCGGAATAATTTTTTCTGTATTTATGGCTTTGCTTTTATATGAGATAACAAATAAATTAGCGACAAAAATATATCAAACAATTATGATACTCCCATATTTTTTATCTTGGGTAATTGTATCATATATTTCATACATGCTTTTAAACCCTGAATTGGGGGTTATAAATAAAATACTGCAGAGCCTTTCAATTAAACCGGTTCAATGGTATGCCGATACTACATATTGGCCTCTAATATTAACGGTATTTTACATTTGGAAGAGTGTAGGCATGAGCTGTATAATTTATTATGCGGCATTAATGGGAATTGATCACTCCTTATATGAAGCGGCAAGGATGGACGGTGCAAGCCACACAAAGCAGATCTTATATATTTCAATACCCTGCATTATGCCGGTCATATTAATAATGTTTATACTTTCGGTAGGTGGTATTTTAGGAGGTGATTTTGGTTTGTTTTATCAGATTACACGGGATTCTGGAACATTATATCCGGTTACCGATATTATACCTACATATGTTTTTAGAGCACTTAAAAATGGCGGTTATGCAGTAGGCACGGCAGTTTCTTTGTTTCAATCCGTAGTGGGCTTTATCTTAGTTATTGCGGCTAATTTTGTTGTTAAAAAGATTGACCCGGAAAAACCACTATTTTAGAAAGTGAGGACGGTATGGATGAATAAAGAGTTTTCTTGCGGCAAATATGCATTACACATATTATTCATAATAATTTCCTTAGGGTTTTTAATCCCTTTTGTTATGATAATATCGGTATCTCTAACCAATGAGACAGTTTTATTAAAAGAAGGCTTTAGGCTCTTGCCGAAGAGGATTGACTTTTCTGCATATTCATATGTATTTAGTAATCCTGGTAAAATTATGCAAGCATACAGGTTAACAACGGTGCAAGCGATTTTAGGCACGTTATTTTCTGTAATTGCAATGGCACTTTGTGCATATTCCCTTTCAAGACCTAATTTTATAGCAAAAAGACAAATAACATATTTTATACTTATAACAATGCTATTTAGTGGGGGTCTTATACCTAGCTATATAATTAATACAAAATATCTCGGCTTAGGCGATAGTATATGGGTTTACATATTACCTGGCATGATCAATGGTTTTCAAGTTTTTATTTTCAGGACTTTTTTTGCCGATCTGCCAATATCTTTGATTGAATCTGCAAAAATGGATGGGGCAAGCGAATTTACAATATTTTTTAGGTTTATTATTCCTCTTTCAAAGCCGGCGTTTGCAACCATTGCACTTCTTCAACTACTTGAAAGATGGAATAATTGGATGACCTCATTAATTTATATAAGGAACGAGGATTTGCAAACCTTACAATTTTTACTTCAGAGAATTTTGCTTGAGGTGGAGCTTGTTAAAAATATGGTGCAAGAAAATATGGTTATGACAAATGTTAATTTGGCGGCATTACCATCAGAAAGCATGAAATTTGCACTATGTATTGTTGTTGCAGGTCCTATGCTTGTAATATTTCCGTTTTTCCAAAAATATTTTACCCGTGGCTTAACCTTAGGCTCGGTTAAAGGGTGATTTTCAATTCATAATGCATAATTAAGTGAATTGGGATGATGAATAAAATAGTGTGCTGAGTGGAGTGTTTCACTGAAATATAAAATTAATAGGGAGGGTTATATTGTGATTTTTAAAAGAAAGTTATTAATTATAGGTATTATGATGCTTTTGGTTGTACTAACATTATCCTCATGCATGAAGAAAGCATTAAATATTTCGGACAATAATGAGGTGAAATTGAAATGGGTTTTGCTATCACCCGGAAAACAGATTGACCAACAAAGAGTATGGGACGAATTTAACAAAAAGTTAGAAAAAGCTATGCCCAATACCAAGGTGGATTTTATTGGCATAACCCCTGCCGATTATCAACAAAAATGGTCGCTCATGTGTGCTTCTAATGAAAATGTGGATATAGCATGGACTGGTTATTTAATGAACTACGAGCAGGAAATAAGAAACGGTAATTATATGGAATTAGATGATTTGCTGCTAAAAAATGCAGAAGAGCTTAAAAAGAGCTTGCCCGATTGGGTTTGGGATACCACAAAGGTTGAAGGCAAAATATATGCCGTACCCAACTTCCAAATGATAGCAGGTGGCTTATATGGACTTCGTACCCCTAAAAAGCTTGCAGATAAATTTTTGGATGTAAAAAAGGCACAGGAAGTATTTTTGAGAAATAAAACCTTTAATGCCGAATGCTACGATGTTATTGAGGAATATTTAGCTGAATTATTGAAAAACAATGAACTGCAAAAGGGTATGAGTTCTTATTTTCCAGCGGTTGACTTAAAGGGCTATGATGTTATTGCTCAGGATTTGGTTATAAAGCAGGATGACAAGAATTTTAATGTAATGTATAAGTTTGAAACACCGGAGGCAAAGCTTAATTTTCAAAAAATGGCAAGTTGGTTTAATAAAGGGTACATAAGAAAGGATGTATTAAGTGTTAATAACGCTATGGATGATGACGGCAAGGAAAACGGACATGTGGTATGGATGACTACGGTTTTTAATAATCAGGCACAGTTAGACAGTAAACAATTTGGTTACCCCATTGACGTTATACCAATTAGTGATTATTACTTTATGAATGGCTACACCAAGCCTGCTACAGCAACAGCCATAGCAAGGACATCACAAAATCCGCAGAGTGCAATTAAGCTTATTGAGCTTTTAAACACTTCTAAGGGCAAGGAACTTTATAATGAGCTTGTATACGGCATAGAGGGCGAGCATTACAAAAAAATAAATGACAAAAGGATTAATACATTAAGCTTTAATGGAACACCTAATGCAAATTCAAAGTATGGTATAGATAAATGGGTCTTAGGTAATACCTTTAATGCATACGAAACGCAAACAGACCCCGAAGGATATAATGATTTTATTAAAAACAATGTTAACGAACAGTCTGTAAAGTCGCAACTCTCCGGCTTTAAACCTAATACGGATGCTTTGGCGGTGGAGTATTCACAAATAGCCTCCATAAAGAAGGAATTTTTGAAGTCATTAACATCGGGAGCGTTAGGCGATAAATGGGAGGAAACCTTTAACAAATATATGGAGAAACTTAAAAATGCCGGAATAGATAAAATAAAGGCTGAAATTCAAAATCAGGTTGATGATTATGCTAAGAAAAAAGGATTAAGATAATATTAAAATAAATAAAAAATTATGGAGGTAATTATGCTTATTAAAAAAGTATTTAAGAGTATATTTATATGTGGTGTTTTTATGTTAGTATTTTTTTCATTAAAGACTTTTGCTGTTGCAAACCTTATAGATGTTGATTTTGAAAATAAAACGTTAAATTCACCTCTAAAAACATATATCAATCCATATACACCTGATACCAATAATTCAATTGATACTTCCTTCGTTGAGTCTAATGGCAATAAATGTATTGAGTTTAAAATTGATTCAACAACAGGAGCTAATCAATATGCTCAACTATACGGTACTTCAAGACCTGCATATTATTCTTCTGGTAATATTGAATTTAGTTTTGATTTTAAAGCAGATTCAAATAGTAGCTTGACAAAAAATTATGTAGACTGTAATTTTGATAATATGTCGTTAGGTATAAGATTTGATTATATTAATAAAGCAATAAAAAACACAACAAATAATGTTGCATTTGCTAATACGTCTGGATTGGATCTTGAGTTTGATGTTTGGCAGAATATCAAAATTGAGTTTGATACAGTTAATGAAATTTTTAATATATATATAGATATGGTTAAAGTTAATGAACAACCAATATCTGTTACGTATTCGAATCCGGAGGGAATAGACTTTAAAAATTTAACTATTTTTGGGTCATCTGGAACTAAAAATTATGTTGATAAAATTAATCTTAAAAATTATGATTCGTTTTATGGGGGACCTATAGAAATTACAGCAGGGGGAACATATACAGGGAATTGGGAGAGCAAAACAAATTCAGATCCTGCAATTAAAATTTCTACAACTTCACCTGTTACAATAATTAACTCAAACGTTAGAAGTAAAGGAGATTTGATAAAAAATACAATACAAAACACTAATATAACTGTAAAAAATACAAACGGTTATGCTTTGAATCCTGGATTAGATAATTATAATGGAAAATTTATGTATATATCCTACCCTAAGAATGTAATATGTGAGAATAATTATATAGAAGGCTGTTTAACTGGAGTTTTAATACATGGATTTAATGGTAATGGTTCGTCAAGTGAGACAATTAGAATCAAATATAATAAAATAAAAAATACAGATGGAAGAAAAAGTGATGGGATAGGATATTATTCAAATGATTGGTCTAATAATTGCACAATACAATTAGTATATGTAAAGAATATTTCAAATATTGAGATATCTTGGAACGAAATAATAAATATACCGTACAATTGTTCAGTTGGTGACATTATTAATATCTATGATAGTAGGGGTACAGTCTCAAGTTACATTAATATTCATGATAATTATATAGAAGGAGGTTATCGTGCGGATCCATTCATTGCTAATGATGGATTGGGTGTAATTGTTGATGGGCATGCTACAATATCATCTGATGCTCCTTCATATGTTAATATATATAATAATCAGGTTGTCAATACTACGGGTGGTGGTGTAGGAGTTACAATTGGTTCTAATGTTAATCTATATTCAAATAAAACTGTTTATTGTGGGGAATTGCCATCAGATGGCTCGGAAAATCTATCACTAGGTAAAGGTATGGGTGTGCTTTCATATCAACAAAAGTCCGAAGAGTATTTGGATGGAACTACTATTAATATATATAATAATATTTCTGGTTGGTGGGCACAAAAATTGGATGGGACAGTATTTAGACAAGACTACTATACACCAATTGGAATATGTACAAACAATTCTAGTATTCAGGGGGAAATTACAAGAAGTACTGAAATAGCTGAATACACTTCATGGCAGAATAAAGTTAATACAACTGGTGTGAAAATTGGTGTTAATATAGGCTGCACACAAAGTTTTGAAACAAGCCCTTATAAAAGTTCAGATGTAACTGCAATAGATGGTGAGTATGCGTTAAAAGCACCTGGCACATACGTAGATAATTATTATACATTACCTTTAGGTATTACTGAAGTTTGGTTTTACGACACAATGAATACTCAACAGTATAATTATATCTATTTCCAAGATTTGACATTTACTTATACAAGACTATATGTTGGTGTAAATACAAGTGTTAATCAAAATTACTATTGCTTAAGAGATGTATTAAGCAGTAGTGGTTGGGGCTCTACTACTGTATCAAGAAGTTTAGGATGGCATAAATTAGTATTCGATTATTCCATGCAAAATTATAGAAGAATAATTTTGGATGAAACAGTAATATATGAGTCTACAGCACCTCATATTGGGAATCATGTTACTCGTATTGACGGTGATGCTGATAAGATGTATTTTGATTACATAAGATCATACTTAACACCGATAGGTGCAAATTCTAGTTTAGAAAGTTTTGAAACAAATTATTACAAATATGCTCAACCAGTTTTAGATGGCTATTATAGCTTAAGAAAAAGTGTAAGTGATGATGTTTATAACAGCTTTTATAGTGCCAAAAGTTACGGAAAAACAGAAGCTTGGTTCTATGATATGATGGAGCCGTCAACACAAAGCTATATATTTTTTAATGATGAGATAAATCAGTATACAGAGTTATATGTCGGTGTTAATACATTAACTAGCACAAATAGATACTCATACCGTGATGCTAAAGTCGGTGACTGGATTGTGACTTCTATTTTACGAACGCCAGGATGGCATTGTGTAGTGTTTGATTATTCTTATGAGAACAATAGGGAATTATTTATTGATGGTAAACTGATCTGGTCAAGCAATAGTAATCATTCAGGTAATTATATTACTCGCGTGGGTGGGAACGTAAATTCAAATTATTTCGATAGATTCATCACATATGATCCTTTAGGAACGTTATAAGTAATGTAGAGTTTATTTAAAAAGATTAGTATACTAAAAAAAATAATTAAAAATTAGGAGGTAATTCAATGTTATTAAAAAAAATGGTAAAATGTTTTGTGGGATTAATCGTCTTGGTGCAACTCTACTTTGTGGTAAATACATTTGCTGCGGCCTCACTTTTGGATGTGGATTTTGACACTAAAACGCTAACATCACCTTTAGCAACAACTATAGCAGGTTATTCAGCCGATAGTACCAACAACACGTTTAATACTGCATTTACAGAAGATTCCGGCAATAAGTGTACCAAATTTACGATAAACTCAACAACCTCAGATTATATAATGCTAAACGGTGCTAGCCGACCGGCAACTTATATTTCGGGTAATGTAAAATTTAGCTTTGACTTTAAAGCGTCGACAAACGCAGGCTCGACAAAAAATTATGTAGACTGCACTTTTGATAATATGTCGTTAGGTATAAGATTTGACTATATCAATAAATTAATTAAAAATACGTCAACTGGCAATGCGTTTGCCAATACCTCGGGTAATGTACTGAGCTTTGATGTATGGCAACATTTTGAAATACAATTCGATACGGTAAATAGCAATTGTAATATTTATATTAACGGTGTAAAAGCAAATTCGCAGCCAATTAGTGTTACTATTACAGGCGGAACAGATTTTTTCAGGCTCTATGTTTATGGTGCCCAGGGTACTGTGGATTATGTGGATAACCTTAAGCTTTATAATTTAGATGCGATTCAACTCATAGGTGCTACTGCACAAAATCAAATAATAACTGCGGTTCAAAATCAAGCAGTAGGAAGCACATATCAGTGGAAAAGCTCAACTGATAATTCTACCTTCGCCAATATTTCAGGTGAAACAAATGCTACATATTTTATAAAAAGCAGTGATGTTGGTAAATATCTGAAATGCAGTGTAACAGGCAGTTCAACAGTGGACAGTGCCTCGGTTGGACCGATAACAGACAGTGTTGCTCAGGGGCTTCCAGCCACTTCATATACAGTAAGCTATACATCAACAACCCCTGACTTTTACGCAGCGCCGACCTCTAATCTTTGGTCACAAGCATTTGACGGAAATACTACAACAACTAATATTTCACGAAGAAAAGCCTCTTCACCTTATTGGGTTCAGGTAGAATTTAATAATATAGTAACCTTTGATACGGTAGTAATAACTGATACAGATGGAAGGATTACATCCTATGAATTACAAGTATCTAATGATGGTATTACTTGGAAGACTGCGTATACAGGAACAAAAAGTAATTGGGTTGCTGGAGCTGGTGCTCAAACAACGAGTGATTTGCCTATTGGTACGATTACGACTAAATATGCGAGATTTGTTATAACTGCGACGAAGAATGATTATGCCTCCATTATACAAGAAATAAAATTCAAAAACACCTCATCACTTGCTGTTGGAACCCTTGTACTAAACAATACAGATGGTATTATTAACACAAGTTTATATAGTGGTAAAACTTTATCCACAAGTGTCGGAGTTGCAAACCCAGGGGCAAACCCTAAAAAAGCGTTAGTTATATTGGCTATGTATAATAAAGGTATGCTCACCGATGTTTCTTTAAGTAATATCAGCACCTTAAATCAAAATAACGTGGAAATATTGAAAACAGGTGTGGTAACAACCCCGTCATTACTCGATAATATAAGCATGAAGGTATTTCTGTGGGATGATAATAACGTACCATATATTAAAAATCAAACCTATCTTATAAGAGGAATGAATTAGTTTGAATTCATTCCTACAATTTGCCTTCTCTAAAATATTGCAAAAGTTGAAATAATAGTGAATACCTACGGGTGGCATCCTGCCGCCCGTATTACGTAAACGTAAAGGGTACAGTGTTTAGGTGACAGTAGGAACTAAAAGGAAACCTTTTTAGTTGGTAACTTCTTACTGTTAACTGTCCAGCCTTCATCGTTAATCGTTTGAACATTCCCCAATCGTCAATTACAAAAATATAATTTAAAATATAATTTAGGTGGTATTGCTTATGAGCATTATATTTAAAGGATATTATAGAATATGGTTAGTGATTTCTATAATTGCAATGTCGTTTTTTTTGGGATATATTAACAACATAGTTTTTGCTGCCTCACTTTTGGATGTGGATTTTGATACCAAAACGCTCACATCACCTTTAGCGACAAGCATTGCAGGCTATTCAGCTGATAGTACCAACAACACTTTTAATACTGCATTTACAGAAGGTTCCGGCAATAAGTGCACCAAATTTTTGATAAACTCAACAACCTCGGATTATATAATGCTAAACGGTGCTAACCGACCGGAAACCTATATTTCAGGTAATGTAAAGTTTAGCTTTGACTTTAAAGCAGGCTATAACAGCGGTTCAACAAAACACTATTTTGATTTAAGTATTGATAACATTACAAACTTTGGCATTAGAGCTGACTATATCAATAAATCAATTAAAAATTCGACAACAGGAACTACATTTGCCAATACCTCGGGTAGTGGTCTGAGCTTTGATGTATGGCAGCATTTTGAAATACAATTTGATACAGTGAACAGCAATTGTAATATTTATATAGATGGTGTAAAGGCCAATTCATCTCCAATAAGTGTTGCCTATTCAAACGGAAACGGAATAGATTTTGGAAGGCTTACAGTTTATGGAACACCAGGCACTGTGAATTATGTTGATAACCTTAAGCTTTATAATATAGATAATTACATTGAGCTTACCGGTGGTGTGGGCGTAGGAGGTACATTAAAGGTATATCCAGATGTATCAAATGCAAATTATGAATGGCAAAGGTGCGACAGTATCAGTGGTAGTTATTCTGTTATAGCGGGAGCAAATACACAAAGCTATTATCTAAATAAAGACGACTCGGAAAAATATATAAGGGCTAAGGTAACCAAAACAGATAACTCAGCTAGCTATACAAGCACATCGGTAGGACCTATTGAATCAAATCTTGCCAATTTAGAAGGAGTATCAATGTTTACCTCAAATAGTGAACAGCAAGGGTTTTCAGTGGGGTTCGCCTTTGATTATATGGATACCACGCGCTGGGTAGCTGGAAGGGATGCCATTTCGGAAAATACGGTATGGCTTCAAATTAATACAAATGGTCAAATTGAATTTGACACTATTCAAATCAATGAATATGAGAGCAGGATAAACGAATATCAAATACAGTATTCAAACGATAACGCTCATTGGACAACCGCATACAGCAGCAACAAGGTTTCCAATTATTTAGGAACAGGCAAAAGCAATGTATGGTCAAAATCCTTTTTGCCCTGCACAGCAAAATATATAAGATTAAATATTTCAAAAAGCGAGACGGGTAAGTATCCATCTATTAAAGAGATTAGATTATCCAAAACGGGGAATGCAATCCCGCCAAAGGCACAGAATATTGTCTTGTCGGGAGCTACAGCCGAGGGCGGCTTATTCCAATACGGAGATGTTGTAAAAGCAAACTACAGTTACTCTCAAGAGATAGGTGTTTTGGAGGGCAATTCAATTTATAAATGGCTTATTGCAGATAATCTGCAGGATAATAATTGGCAGGAGATTTTAAGCGGAACAACCAAAGCCGATAATACTGCAAAGCCTATCTTTGCCATTCAAAAAGACGCTATAAATAAATACTTAAAATTCGAGATTATTCCCTATTCAATATGGGAAAATGGAATGATAGGCGAAGTGGTCTCGTCAATTATCGGTCCAATTCAGGCGGTTTCCCCAAAGGCACCTGTTGCAAATGAGATTGCTGTTAATGGTATATTTTATGAGGATAATGAGATAACCGGCACTTACAAATACACCGATTTAAATGAGGATAAAGAAGCGGAAACCAAATATATGTGGGTTAGGGCAAGCAAAACAGATGCAACGGTATGGGAAACTGTTGAACAGGGTACAGCTAAAAGCACAGATATTATTAAATATAAATTAAAAGCAGAGGATGCAAATAATTATTTAAAGCTTATTATCATACCCGTTGCTGAGAAATCTCCGTTCGAAGGGCAAGAGGCTTCCAGTAATGCAAATCTTGTGCGAGGTAAACCGGTTGCAAAAAATGTATGGATTTGGACCTCGGCAAATATAGAGCCAGGGGCTACGTTAGAAGGAATATACGACTATTATCATCCAAATGGTTATAGTGAAAGCACCACAATATATAAGTGGTATAAAAACTATGCCATAATACAAGAGGCTACAAATAAAACCTATACAGTAAAGGAAACAGATGTGGGAGCTACTATAACCTTTGGCATTACGCCACAAGCAACAAATGACCCTAAAATAGGGCATGAGGTTATAAGTCAGGGTGTTAACGTCAGCAATAAAAAGATTGCAGATACAATCGGATCATCCTTCGGAGGTTCGTCACCAAAGGGATTTACCGGTATTGTTGCATTGCCTGTCGTAGAACAAAATCAAGAGAAAATAGAACCGAAAAACAAGCTTCAAAAGCAATTTGAGGATATTGATAATCATTGGGCTAAGGATTATATTGTATATCTTAACTCTAAGGGTATTGTTAATGGGGTTAATGATAAAGAATTTTTTCCCGATGAAAATGTTACCCGTGCAGAATTTGTTTCAATAATAGTAAGAGCATTAGGGCTTAATCCCGCTATCTATAAGTCTATGGTGGCGGATATTCAAGGTAGCGAGTGGTATGCAGGCTATGTACAGCAGGGCTTTGATTGGGGCTTTTTAACACAGTCGGATTTATTTAGACCCAATTCTAATATAACAAGAGAAGAAATGACCAAAATTGTAGTAGAAGCCTTTAATGTTGATAAAAGTGGTGATTCTGTTTTGCCATTTGAGGATAAGGATGATATAAGCGGTTGGGCTTTACCTTATATAAAAGCCGCTTATAAAAATGGTATTATAAAAGGCTTTACAAGTACAACTGTTGGAAGTAAGGAAAATACTACAAGGGCTCAGGCGGCAGCATTGCTTGCCCGATTGCTTGACAAATAATGAGGGAGATTAAGTGATGTCTAATATAAAAACTAAACTATTACCTATTTTATTATGTGTTTCTATAGTGCTTTTTTGCTTTATTCCTTGTAGTGTTGAGTCAAAGCTTGCCAGTAATATTGCTAAAGAGTTAGATGTTCTAAAAGGAATTAATATATTAGCAAGTGATATAAATGCGAATGACTTGGTAACAAGGGCAAATCTTGCACTGATATTACTGCGTATTTCAGGTGCAGGAGACATAGGAAAGTATAAAGACGCAAACGGCATATTTAAGGATGTATCAGTTGATATGCCTGAATTTGGTGCAATCAATTATATGATGACTGTCGGGCTAATGGTTGGCTTTGAGGATAACACCTTCAGACCAAAGGATAATATAACCACCGTACAGCTTATTAAAACGCTTGTAGCGGTTTTAGGCTATGACAAGGTTGCATTGGAAAAAGGTGGTTTTCCTTCCGGTTATTTAAATGTTGCGGCACAAATAGGGCTACTTAAGGGTTTTGAAGGAAATATAGATGAAGAGGTAAGCGCAAAAACCCTTTCGCGGATTGTATATAAGGCCTTAAGCATAGATTTAATGGAGTTAAAAACAGGCGGTAGCTATGGAGTTTCAGATAGGTACCTGCTTCGCGATGTATTGAAAATTGAAAAAGGCACAGGGAAGCTGCTTGGCACCTATAATGTTACAATAGCAGGGGCTATAAATAAAAAGGATGAAGTATTAATAGACACTGTAGTGTATAAAACAAACAAAAACTTAGATAATTTGGTTTCTTGCACGGTAGAATTCTTCTATAAATCAGATGCTGCAAGTGATGATAAATTTTTATTGTATCTTACCATGACTGAAAATAATGATGTTATAACTGTGGATTCTTATAATATGAAATATAAAACTGACAATAAAACTGATGAATTTGTATATACCGATAGCGAGGGCGAAGCAAAAAAAGTTAAAATAAGGCTACCCTTTGTTACTATAAATGGGGAGAGGACAGCTAACTTTAATATAATCGATTTATACCCATCAAATGGTTTTACAAAGCTTATTGATAATAATTCAGACGGAGTTTATGATTATGCCTTTGTGCAAAGGCTTGAAAATTATTTTGTAAGCTCAAAAACAGATAAATTAATTTATGATTTGTACGGTAAGCCACAGCTGTCTCTTGATGCACAAGAACAGGATAAGGAAATAACCTTTGAATTAAACGGTAAGAAGGCTACAGCCGATGCGATTGAGCCTAATAACGTTTTATCGGTGGCAAATGGTAGCAAAACCATGAAGGTGTATATTTCACAAAAAACTGAAGCCGCAAGAATTGACGAAATAGAATATGATGGCACTAATATTAAACATTGTATTATTAATGGTTATCCCTATAGTATCGATGGTAGCTACAGAGGCTATAATAACCCTATTTATTCGGTAGGTGTAGGCACTTATGCATTATTCTATATGGATGTTAATGATAATATTGTTGCTTTGAGGCAGGATGTAAAGGTAGACATCACAAATGCAGGCGACTATAAAAAATATGGATATCTTATAGATGCTGGTACAACAAAGAGGGGTATTGATAAAACATATGCTATTAAAATATTAACAGAAAAAGATGGAGTAAATCTATATGAAATGGAAAAAACCATTACATACAATGGCATTCCCATTCTAAGTGAAAATTGCATAACTGTGCTTAATGGATTTGCGAAAGATACAAATCCTATTAATGAGTATAAAAAAATAATTACATATGAGTTAAATGAAAAAAGCAAGGTTATAAAAATTGCAATTGCGCTTACAAAAAGTGAAAAGGATAGTGCATCTATGGATAGGCCTATATATTATGCAAAATATAATGATATTATTTCACGACCTGTAAATAAAGCCTTTGCTAACTATTATTATATGGATGAAAACACTGTATCATTTATTGTTCCGGGAGATAAAAATGATAAGAATTACAAAACGGTTGGCTATGATTATTACAAATTGGATAATCTCTATTATGACCTTGTTTTTATGGATGTAAGCGAGTTTAATGTGCCAAGGATTATAATAGATATTACGGGTATATCAAGTAATAGCTTAAGCCCATCTTCACCTATTTTTATAGTAAATAAAAAAGTAAATGTGGCAACAGATGATGGAAATGCAGTAAAATTAACGGGATTTTTAAATATGAAAAAAACCGATCTAATAGTTAAGGATGATTTTATTTTAGCACGCTTTCAAAATGATACCGTAAAAATGGGAGATGTTTTAAGGGTAAATATTAATGGACAGGAATTACTTGATTATGAGCTATTTAAGGTGTATCCTAACATATTATACCGTCCGGCACATGGTAAAGCTGATGTAATAGGCGTACCTGTGATAAATGAGGGCGGAGAAGGTTCCACGATTTTTGGAAGAATTGAAAAAAAGGACGATAGGAGATTTAAACTTTGCGTCGGCTATGATGAAACGAATAACTGGGGCTATAGTGCAATTGGTAGAGATGCCGACCCATTACAGGGTCAATATGTTTCTATACCTTATGTTTGGAGTGGCAGTCCAAATACCATATTGCTAGTGGATTATGTAAGTAACCGGGTTAGAGAGGTTAATGTTTCAAACATCGAGCACGGATGGTATGCATTTTATAGCTCAAGATATGGGGCTTGGGTAAATGGCTATGTGGTATACAATATGCCTGACGGGTATTTTAATAATAATTTTAAAGTAATAAAATAGGCTTGCAATCTTGTTGAGTGACTTCGAAAACTAAATCCAGTAAATGTGACAAAATGATCTAAAAGTTGTGCGAATGTGTTTCAAAGTAAAAAGTATTAAAAAATGATATAGCAAAACAAACCTACCATGGTAGATTTTTAAAAATGATATGGCATTAAAGTCTATGCCACTTGAGAAATGTTAAAATCAGTTGCAAAATCAAACGACTTATCAGTTTTAAGCTTTGCCAATCGAACATCAAGATGGATATTAAAGCAAATGCCATTTTCATAGATATAAAGATGTTGTAGGTATTTGGAATTCCCCTTGTTTTTGGAGTTAAGGCAATAACAGCATTTGTACTCCAGCTATCTGATAACTCATAAGTTGAATAATTATCGCTTGTGCTATCTGAAATGAACGTATCAATAGTTAGTTCGTGGTACAAAACCCTAAAATCAACAAGTGCAACAACCGCCTAAAGATGTTTTGAAGGCCTGCCATTGTGGGATTAGAGTGGAGTAATAAAATTTTGGTAATCCGCACGAGAACGCCAAAAACCAATTTTCAAAAACAACTTTAATGAAGATACATGCTATGAAAGTCTGGTTTTTCGATTATTGGTGTGATTTTTCATAGTCGGTTATTCTTGTTAAATATAATAAAAGTGCAAGAAAAAGGACGAATTATAAGGGTAAACTAAAAAGTACTTGTTTCAACAAATGCATATGTGATAGGCCCTACAAAGTTTTTGATGTATCACTTATTTTTAAAGGAGCAATGAGTTGTGCTGCATAAAAAAATTATATTACTATTAGCTATACTTACAGCTATGATCCTATTCGTAAATATAACAAGCATAGGATATGCACAGGAGACTACAGAAGTTCAAGTGCTCGCACAACAGCTATACGAGAGAATTAATTTTGCGAAGCCTATTTTAAAGCCTGCATTAGAATTGTATAATTTGGGTAATTACATGGGTTTTTTAAAGGAAATAAGAAATATTACAATTGATACGATTAGGAATAAGAATTACGGACAATTTATGTGGCATTACGCATATAATTCACCTTATTATCTTGATAATGCCGATTACTTGGTAGGGCTTATAACCGCAGAGCAACTTGCGGCTAAAAATGGTGGAAGGGCACCTTTTAAGGTTTTAACCGATTGGGGGGTTGCCGGTCCGTTAAATCAGTCCATAACACCGGATTTTCTTTCATTACCAAATAATAATGATAATGGGTATATGCGTTTTGGAGAGTTTACTCCTTTGGCTGTACAGTATTGGAAAACAGGAAATAGTTTGTATATAGATAAATGGTTACAGATAATAGCGTATTATTCGGATAATTTTTTTAGGGATACAAGGGAAAGGCTGGTTGATGTACCAGAATCTGCTACTGATATGCGCCCCCTTCAACTCGGCTATGCCTCGCTTTTAGCTTGCGGACATAGAACAGACTTTTTAGTTAAGCAGTTTGCACTGCTTGCAAAAAGCTTACCTGGTAATAGTCCAAAAATAATTGACTATAATAATGTGCTTGTTAATATCTCGGGATCACCCTACTTGGAAAGCTATGATATTATTGATCCTGTTAAAGCTTGTAAATTTATATTATGTATGGAGCGAGATCATTTTGATTATCTATTTACAGGATATGTTAATATGAGCCAAGATTTACCTAATCAACTTTTAACGGGACTAAACAGTATGACTCATATTATTAGGTCATTTGATTATTTTAATACAATTGATAGCGAGAAGGAGAAGCTAAACATTAAAATATCAAACTATTTTACTCATCATATAAATAAGGACGGTTCCAGTCAAGAACAGGCGTTTAATTACAATGTTCAAGATATTGATAGTTATTTAAGTATCCAAAGATATGCAAATGAATATAGAAATATATACCCTCCACTAAATCAAATAAACACTGTGTTAAATAATTATAATATATTATATGACGTAGTTAAAACACCACTGGGACGAAGGCCTAATGTAGGCGGCGGAGAGAGTATTTCACCACAAAGAGCGTGGGAATCGGATGCGGCATACCAATCGGC